>Ga0209489_104046_pt1 | contig 27568 bp, 12 predicted proteins | sample SiratrowhiteBW_FD_187527 | JGI IMG/M metagenome (GOLD analysis project Ga0209489, IMG submission 187527) | Root nodule microbial communities of legume samples collected from California, USA - Siratro white BW (SPAdes) (version 2) | ecosystem: Host-associated > Plants > Roots > Nodule | place... | reverse complement strand
AAAAAAAAAAAAAAAATATATATATATATATATATATATATATATATATATATATATATATATATATATATCAATTTTTAAAATAGGCTCAATAGTGGACCCTTGGTACAGTGACGTGTCTTGATTGCAGGAAAGATGAGCCACAGAAATTGAAATTGTGAGCATGAGCGAAGTTCCACTAGTGATCCATGCCCATAATGAAATCGGTCCCGGCTGCTGTGCGCCTCCTTACAGAGGGCTGATTTCGTGGACCCTAGATCTGCCAGAGGTCAAGGCCCTAACTGCTACAACGAAACCACTGCACCACTTAACCAACTTTCAAAACAACCTCAAAAATCTTAACCTAACTTCTTTACACTTTACCTTTTAATCTTGTTATCTCATATTTTAATCAAACTATGTGGTTCAGTATTTCTTTTAGAAGACATAAGATTCATAATATTTTAAAAAATAAATTTTAAATATAATTCTAACAAAACTAGTTTATAATTAATTTATAAAATAACATTTATATTTATTTATATATTATTAAAATATTTTATTTTTAACTAATATAAAATTTTTAATATATTTTTTTATATTAAGGTTTTCAACATATATATATAAGAGGGTATATTAAAGATAATTCTATAACGGACGATTCAATAAATTCAATAATCTTATTAAAATATATTTTAATATTATTTTAAAAGATAAATTTTAAATATAATTTAATCTTATAAAATTAACTTATAAAATAAGATTTATATTTATTTATATATTATTGAAAGACGTTATTTTTAAAAAATATTAGATATTCAACACAAGACTATTTTATTAAAATTATTAATTTTTTTACTTTTTAGTATTTAGTCTTTCTTTCCCTAATATACATATTTATTGCAAAAGAAGATGTATCTTTCTTTTTTCTAATCTATTTTTCTTTTAGAAATTACAGATTTCGTTTTTAAATACTCTCAGGACATTCACATTCTTACTTATACATATGCTCTATTTTATAAATGACAACTAATGATATATTTGAAAAATCTCTTTCTAAACTTATAAAATTGTCTTATCATTTTTAGCAGTTCCTCATTTTTTTTTATTTTAACTCTTGTGTTATAAATTAGAATATATAATTTAGAAGAAGATGAAACTTTTACTTTTCGTAATATATAACTAAAATATACAGTCTTGACATTTCTCTTATTTTCTTGCTCACTAATTCAACTAAAAACAATTGCTGCTTTATATCAAAGTATTTCTATCTTGTATTTTTTTTATATATTTAATATTCATAACTATTTATATCTTTGAATCAATAAATATTATCTCCAAATTTAATTTTAATAATTTTATCTTGAAATAAAATATTAAAAGTTATAAATAATTTTGTAATATAATTTAAAAAGTAAAAGATAATTTTATTTTCTAAAAATGGTATAAGTTTAAAGATGATAAAGTAGGTTGGATGTCATCAGCCTACATGTATATTTGACGTCAGCGTAAAAGAATTCACTTATGAATTGTTTTTATTAAAATTAAGTTGTTAAAATAAAAATAAAAGATAGTGATTTCAATGATTATAATTTTTATATTAAATTATTTAAAAGATTAAAATACATAATAATATTATAATTTAAATAATGAATATATACAAATTTGTGAAATTATCAATTTATTCGACGAGAGATTAATTAATAAATTAAATATTTAAAAAAGTATATAATTAAACGTATTTTAATATATATATATATATATATATATATATATATATATATATATATATAATTTAAGATGATAACAAAAACTGACTAATTAGTCTAGCCTAACCTATTTTAGTATGCTAGATGCAAGAGGGACAAACGAGGGACTAACTTTCATAACCATCCTATCACGTTATTCCCATAAATTGAGAAAATAGTAAACTAATATATCAGTTTATTATTGTTTTAATTCAAAATTAATATATATTAATTTTATCAATTTTAGTCCAGCATTAGTTTTAATTTTGGACTAACCTCATTTTCGATTTGTAATTTTAAAAGTTTTTTTTTCCTTCGATTTTTTTTTAATGATGGGATAACATCTAAAAGATCGAGGAACAAAATAACAATTTATCCAATTTAAATTATTCATTGTAAATTAAAAATGTAGTTTATATATTTAATAAATTCAATATATCATAATTTTTAATAAGTTCATATACTTATTGATTATAAATTTCATTATGTAAAATAAAAATTTATCTTGTATCATCACCCACTTAAAATAATGGTTTAAAAAAATATTTTAATAAAATTTATGATACAATTCCCCGTATTAAAATTGTTTACTATATAATAGAGATGACAAAACTAGCTATCTAGCCAAATGTAGACTACGTTGAGAAAAAAATATAATGTTTCACTTTAATTAAGCTCTTCAAAATGGAGTCCAAACTTGATGAAAATAGGTTTTTTTGACTTAAGGCAGATTTTAACAAATGAACCTCGAATAAGGTAATTTGAATAATGACTTATATTTAATTCAGTTTCAAATTTAAAACTCACATCTTACAAATTGAACTAAATAGGCTAATCCAAGTTATCTTATTTAATTTACAAATTTTGTTGTTATAAATGATCTTTCACCTAAATACACCCACGAGTACACACATTTCAGTTTTATTAATCAATTGGAAATATTTTACGCAAATTATTTAAAATTATATTGTCATGTTATTTTATAAACTTTATTATCAAATTCGGTAACAGTTAATAGTTACAAAAATGCTAAGTGTATTTCTCGACCCATCATATATTATTAAAGTGAAAATGACAAATTTCATTAATTATCTCCTTATTTAAATTAATCCACTAAATTTTACTATTTGTATTCAATTTTAACCAAAATAGTGTTAAAGAAAGTATTACTTAACACTTTTGAGTAATAAACAATAAGATGTTAATTAAAATTTTATTTTTTTTATGTTAATTAAAAAATATGATTCTATTGATAAAAAAATAACTAAAATGAGGACAGTAATAAAAGTAACTATTAAAAATTAATTTAAGTTGTTGGAATAATTTTTAAAACTTCGATACTTGTTATTAATTGCTAAATAGTATGGTATTGTTAATAAATATAATAACATATATATATATATATATATATATATATATATATATATATATATATATATATATATATATATTTGTATATATAAGTCTAGATAAAAGTTTAGACAAGTATATAATATCTATTTGTTTATATAAGACTAGATAAAAGATATTCGTGAACATGTAACATAATCTATGAACGTTAATTAATGAATAAATGTTTTGTTTTAAAAAATAATAATATTGCTTTATGTTATTTCTAGAAAAAAAAGTTAAAATAGTAATTTCAAAATTACTTTGTGAAAACAATCACACAAATAACAACTAATCTTTTATTTTTAATACCTCTTTAAAGGAACGTTTATTTTTAATAAAATTATTGTATAACTAAAAATTATTAGTATTAGTTGTAAAGGTGTAACATACAACATTGACTTTATTTATATTGTCAATTTTATTTTATTGATTAAAATAAGTTCTCAGGTTAATAATATCTTTTAGTATAAACACGTTAATAAATAAGAAATCAAATGGTTTGATACTTCAAGTTCAACATATCTACAAATATAAAATATATTTTATTACTTAACATATAATATTTTTTAGGAAAAAATTGCACAATTATACAACTTTTATAAGGATAAAATTATAAGGTTTTTCATGACACACAATTACAGAGTCCTTTATACATCTATTAGACTTATGGATTAAGTTTATGGTAAACATACTCAAATAACTCCTTATTTTTTATAATAATTTGTTATTAGTGAAGGTAGGACTTTGATAAATACTCAAATAAAAACAATATATATATATATATATATAATGAAATGAAATGAAAGGTGCAAGTGAATAATAGAAATGAAAGAGATGAAAAAATACATTGTATAGATGCATTATATATTAATAAGATATTGTTACTATTTTACAAAATAAATAAATAAATAATTTTATATTGTTAGGAGATCGCAATGATTATTTTTCTTATGTGTATACTTTCGTATAAAATTGGGGAAAGATTGTAAAAAAATCATAGATACATTATCATAATGGTTTTACCAGTAAATTAAAAGAATTTAACATTTAATGCAATACTATTTCACACCAAAGTTAAACTCAAGTATAAATTCAATTAATCAAAACTCATCTCATCTTCTAGCAAAGTTAGAATTAATAATCACAGTACATTATTATTAAAGTGAGAGTTTGAAGAATGAGAGTTTGAGGATTGTTATGCAGGAAATTAAAATAAATTATGTATAATAATAAATAAAATATGTTGACTCTCATGTTATTTCATAATTAATTTTTCTTTGATTTTCTTAAGAATATTATTCTTCAATTTTTCTCATAATTAAACTCAATCAAACAAACTTTAACTAAATTTAACATAATCTAACCTGCAAAACAAATTCAATTTTTGACTATGTCTCCAAATATACTCGATGAGATGTATATCTTTTATCTCTTAGACTAAGTGATGTGGATATCTAAGCTCAACTCCAAAAGACCTATGATGAGAAAGTCTAAGTCAATAAAAAGAAAAATGAAGTTTAGGATCCAATTTAAGACTTAAGTGGGCCCATGACTATAGGAACATCCAAGAAGTTTTGTAATATAAGGTGACCCATCCATTGAAGGCCAATTATTGAAGGACAATCATATGGAGGAGACTAATTACATATCTAATGAGTTGAGCTTAAAAAACTAAGAGAATTTTAATTTATTTTATTTATTTACTTTCAAATCACATAAACTCATAACCTACATGTATATTTAAATATTTTTGAAAATTCAGAAGGACAAACGACATATTTTACAAATTGGTGAGAGTAAATCTCCTAGGTTCTTGAGTGAACCAACTCTTAGACTTATCTAAGGGTTTTTCATTCTTTTTTCATATGAGTGACACTATTTATTTATATCACCTATTTTACTTGAAACTATATGTTTCAATAAATTCAAGTTCCTACCCTAGACCGGTCTCTTATTGAATCTCAACAGTGGGATTCACACCAACAAGAAATTAATCAAGACTAGAAGAACTAACCAATAATTCTAATTAGGAAAAGACAACTGCATTATCAACTAGTTTAAAAAAACAATTATTTTTCTAAAAAATAGATTTAAAAAAATCAAGCAATAAAACACATCTGTTATAACAAAGAACGTAAAAAATAATATTTTATTGAACATAAATCTTAAAATTGATTGCAAAATCACAATAAAATAAATATAAAGAAAAAGAGTTTAATTCTATATGAGGAAAATAAAAACAAAAGAATTACAAAAAAAATTAAAAATAAAGTTTATGTTATGTTGTGTTGTAGTCATCTCTTCTTCATATCTTCTCTAATCTTTATTTATAATCCTATTTTCTTCACACAAAATGTACTTAGATTTAATTATCAGATATTATTCTTATAATTATAAGATGTTTTAATTTTTATCACATATTAACTCGTAGATATTTTTTTTTCTATATTTGTAATCGAGATATTGTAAAATATTTTAAGAAAATTTTCTCTGAATAAATTAACTAGAATTTGTAGAAGATTTGAAAAATATTTATGGAAAAGATTTGATTGGATTTTAAATTTATATAATCCCTACAAATAACTATAAACAAGAAAATGTGTTTAAAATTTAATTTTAACTAATAATCTCAATTAATATCTAATTAATCATAATTGGATAAATATCATTTAAAATAATAAATTTACTCTCATAATTAAAAAAAGCGATAATTATAATGTATAAATATAGTAAATATATGGTCATCAATAAAAAAAGTCTTTAAAAGTATATTAAGTTTTTAGTTTAATTTAAAAAATAATTATTATAAAAATATTATTAATGATAGTTGATATATAATGAGACAAATTTTTTTTAACCACTTGTTTACCTGAAAAGTTTAATAAATTTTTTATCAATTAACGTGTCCATATTTCAAAATTAATTTCACTACTACTTAATTTATATATATATATATATATATATATATATATATATATATATATATATATATATTATATGTTGGCACTATAACAGTCAAATATTTATTATAGCACACACAGACCACTCACCACAAGTATAGCTTTACTGTTTTCAAGATCCAGCATCGGAAAACTGTGAATTTTCTGGTAAAGGCAACTGAGGGTTTTTTTGATTACTGTGACAATATACTGCCTCATAAACTATCTTCTTCCATTGGTTCTCCCTTCAATACCATATTCCTCCTTATACCACAATCACAATCTCCTCATTTAATTTTTAGGAAATGTGTTGTTATTGCCAAGTGCCCTTTATTCCTTACTTTGCTTCAGCCTTGCTGTCTCCTATATTATCTTCTTTGTCCATTGCTTCTTTCTCTATTAAATCCCGGAAAAGGTTTATGAAGATTTTGAAGATAGGATTTGATTTCTAAGTCTCCCTCTTTCATTCTCGTTCTGAATTTCCGACTTTTTAGTTCAATCTTTTTCCGTTTCATGCCAGATACCATTGAATTTCCACCGACCCAAACCTCCAACTTTAACTTCTATACCAAACACTTGTCACAAGAGCTCCTTTATTGCTACCATTTTTTTAATAGAGGTGAGTGATTTCGAAAGCACTATAAAACATAGGCCAGACCAGACCCAGTTCACTCCGAGGCGTTATTTCACAATATTCTGTTTCTATTTCAGATTTCTAGTGCTTGGTGTTTTGCTGGAAAAATGGTTGCAGTTCCATCTCTGTTTTCCTTAAGGCACTTGCTGGTGCTGTCTCTTGCCCTGAATGTAAGTCTTATCCTTAGGGCACTCTATCAAGAGAGTGGAGAAGGCAACAAGTGGTGGTTTTGCTTCAAGAAGAAAATGGTAGCAGATGCAGAATCATGGTTAACCATATCTTCCACCCCGTCTCTCGATAATTCTACTCGTGAAAAAGTGATCGACTTGGACCAGTAAGTGCAAGCTAAGCTACTATTGTTTCTATTTTGTTTCCTTAATTTTGTCAACATGTCTGCATTACGGCTGCCAAGGTAGCTAATTTTAGCGTTGTTTGGGTGAGCAAACAACTTTTCAAGATTTTTGCCGTATCATTTAGTTACCCTTTTGAGAATTCCTTTTGTTCTTCCCATAGTAAACATCTTTTCCTTTTGGAGGAAGGGGGAGTTGATTTCCCCGTAACAGAAGCATACAGAATTAAGGTTAAGTTGTGTCACTGTTTTTTCTTTAGCAGAATCTCCCGCTACACCTTAAGTTTAACGATGAATTGAAAGTATAAAATATTTCCTATTTTTATACGGCAAAACATTCCTTATTTCGTCAAAAGTTTTAGATATTTCTTAACAGTACTTATTAAACAAGGCTTCCACTTTATAAATGAAAAAGGTCTTGGTTTTCGTCTTCTTGTGTGTGGTGCAGTCCTAAGAGACTCTTTGTGCTTCTGTTACTGTTACAGTATTGCTTACGTTGTGCTTCTGTGCTTGGCTTCCTGCTGCTCTAGTTCCCGGAGAGGACAGGGACAAGTCATAGTCCTGGGAATGGTTTTTTATTTTTAAAATATGTCAGTGACATTATGACATATAAATAAATAAATAAAATATCATCTTTAGAGAAGCTCCTACATTAAGTTGCATTTAAGACAGTGCTCCGGTCCAATAGATTTATTCTTTTATTCTATAAATGAATTAATGAGGATGCCTGTATTGTCAGTTTAATCTAAATTAATATGCGTAATAAATTCGTGCCATTAAATTTAACCATAAATATATTCTTATTTCAAAGATATTTTATATTTTTTAATTACGGCAATTAATTTTTTTAGTTATTGAAAATTATTAAATATTTTATATCTCAAACACAATAATTTTTTAATTTTGAAATTTTAATTTCAAGTTTTGAATTTTATAATAGAAAGAGGGTTGCATCAACAACAAATATCAGCGGAAGTTGAGTTTAGTAATAGTTTAGTCAATATTATAAAGTCGAAGTTTATATAAAATATAGAGTAAATATAGACAAAAATTATTAATTTACTTAAAATTGAGTTTAACTTTTATAAAATTTATTTAGAAAATGAGATTAAACAATCTTATGAGTAGAATTAGATAATGCAATAGCAGGTGAGGTCTAAGAAACCTCATCAAGATACACTTTATTATATTATCAAATGAATTTAAGTCGAAGATTATCTCTGATTATATAATATAAATTGATTTTATCATTAATCACTAAATAAATTAATTTAGCTTGTTTCTCATACTATTCCATGTCATAAACATCCATATTTGCCGTGCATGTTGGGACCTGATCATAGCACGCCAATCATCGTGTTTAACGATGATATTTGTCGTCTCTCTGTTCTCGAGTTGGGAGGGTCGGAACTTTTTTTAGGGTAATGAAGAGAAATCGATAGGTGTTCAGGATAATTAAAAGTGATATTTAGATAATTTTATGTTAATGAAAATTAAAATATTTTATAGTATTGAGAAATTTATTAATTAAAATTAAAATTCGAAACATACACATTTTTTAATCTTAACTTGTTAATTTGTTATAAAATGTTTATTTATTTGTGAATTATATTTATCTAGGATGAGTTGCAAGTGATATTAGTAAGTTTTTGAAAATTGAAGCAAATTAAATATCTAACCTAGAAACAGGCTGGTGCATGTAGTAGCATCTTAGCAGCACTAGACACAACACTAGTGCTGTTGTACATGGAGAATAACGTAGCACCATGGGAGGTTCATATTTTTACTTGACCAAGAATAATAATAATTAATAATTATTGTTGTTGTAATGTTTGCGAAGGTAGCCGTGGACCTCAAACTACTAAAAACCTGCACATCGAAACTAGGGCTTTAGGAGCACAAGGTACAGCAAAGTGGAGTGGCAAAATATAGTTGTTGAAGATGAATTGGTGTTACCAAAGAAGTTGGTGGGGGCCACGTGCCTGATGCGCACACAGCAATACGAGGACATCCACCCTTTTGGTGGCCTTTGCTATGAGCAAAAGACTTCTCATATGAATGAAAGTGCGCCTTGGGTTGTGAATTGTGATGAGAGAGATCCTTACAACTTTTGGCCGCCCCTATGGTGAAACACTCAAATGTTGCTGTTTTACTTTATATGTGTCTTCTTTTTCTTGTTTCTTTTTCATATGGGTCGTCTGGATCAACTGCTTCGTGGGCCCTCCCTCAATGGAAGTCCATGTCTAACGTATTTTGTCTTTCCTCAGCTTAGCATGCCACACCCCATTGATCTGATGTATATGCAGATGCCATAATCAATCATTTATCCATCTATATCTATAATCTATTATCTATGCTTCTATCTAATCCTACATTATAGACCCTTGGACCCAACATTTTTCTTATTACCATTACCTCATCCATCCATAATCCATGCAGCCATTAACTCAACGCTATCTGTTTCTTCAAGGAGTTCATCCATCCCTTCTCCTTTCTTTTCTTACCTGCCCCACTGTGCCTTCACTGTTTCACTGTTTATGCAATCTACCCTGCTGATTTCATATACGCTTTTCTAGGGCAAAGTAAAGATTGTTCTAGGCCATTATTCATAGCACCACGTTGTTTCAGATTTCAGATATCAGATCATGCCCTACATCTACATGGGTCGGTTATATTATATTATGCACTTTACAAGAAGGAAATGACACAGATACACCATGCTACATGTCGATGGAATAAAACAAAACGCGGTGCAATCATATGTCAACTTTATTTGTAATTATAGAAAATGATGAGCAGAGTATAATGATGGGAAATTTTGCTAAATCTTATAGTACACAACACATCTATTTTATATTCTCATTATTTTAAATATAATTAATGATGATCCTGTTTGGTATGAGGACAAGATGCTAATTAAGTTTAGATGTTGATGAGATGCAGTGGTGACCCAATAATGTATGAAAGATTGTGGCGACAAATGGGTGACAAGACCACAATCACAATTCCAGGATGGCAATCCATGAGTTATTTATCTGATGTCACAAAAGTTTGCTGGTTTTTGGAGCCTGAGTTTGCAACGGAAGTAGAGAGGTTGCACAAAGTGGTGGGCAATGCTGTGACAGAAGGTCGCCATATTGTTGTTGGGACAGGTTCCTCTCAGCTAATTCTGGCTGCCCTTTATGCTCTGTCCTCCCCTCATGCTGCTGAACCAATCAGCGTTGTATCTGCCGCGCCCTATTATTCGGTCAGTCATGCATGATCATCCATATTTTCATACAATATAATATTTCTATACAAAGGAATCTAATGTGCTCAATAACTAAACTCATGGCATATAAAGAAAAAGGACACAGCATTTAATATTTTAAAAGGGTAAAAAGAGTATCTCTTTCTTGTTTATATAGTTAGTATGATGAAGTGTTTGTGAGAATTATTAATATGTCACATTGTCGGTAGACAAGTAGATTATATGTTTTTTAAACAAGTGGTTAAATGTTTAATACATATTAAAGATATCAGTTCTTTAAATAGATATTTCGATTTAGAGAGATTAGAATCTCACTTCGGGTGAAGATACTGTGTTCAGAAAACAAGAAAGTATTTGCGAGCATTTAGTATTTTGATATTTCGAAGTTGTTTTTTTTAAAGGAATTCTCTCATGTGGCCATTACCGAATCTGCCTCCTCATTTAGTTCTTCTCGTGTTTGTCTTCATCAATGTCTCTCTCTCTCTCTCTCTCTCTCTCTCTCGTGGACCTGAACCTGATCACATGAAGACTTGGTGAACAGTGCATGTGCTAAACTGAAAAAGAGTAAAATTTAGCTTCCAGACTGTCATAAACTAAACTGCCATTCTTGCAATTTATAAAGTACGTAAAGGAAAAAGGGATCTGGCTAATTAAGTATTTAGAAAGAATCAAGCTATGCACCCCTTCAATTTTTTTAAGGAAAGGTTTATATGATTGGCAAATTTAGGCTCATTCATTATCTGGGGGCATCATAAAGAGTGTTGAATTAATATTTCTTTTATTTATTATTAGGGGAGAGGCTATAATATTGATTATAAATATTAAAAATTATTCTTTCTAGTTGTACATGCACTTCCAGAAGAATAATTCTGAGCTTTCCTAACTATGCTTTTTCTAGACATTCAATAAAAGTAGTATTTAATATTGTATTGTTTTTAACTTCTCAATTGAATACTTCCATAGTAGAACAATTGTGAGATAGGAAGATTTAGCAGATAAATTTTGTTGCCTTGTTTTTAGTTTGAGCAGTTCATGGTTAAATGTTGAATTGACGAATTATGTACTTGCAGTCCTACCCATCAATGGCAGATTACCAAAAATCAGGCCTTTACCAATGGGCTGGTGATGCAGAGAATTTTGACAAAGAAGGTCCTTACATTGAGTTAGTTACTTCTCCCAATAACCCTGATGGACATAGAAGGAAATCAATGGTGAACCGAAGCCAGGGACTATTGATTCATGACCTTGCCTATTATTGGCCACAATACACTCCAATATCCTCCCCATCGGATCATGATCTCACGCTTTTCACTGCCTCAAAAAGCACTGGTCATGCAGGAATGCGCATAGGGTAAGTTCATAGCAATATTTTGACACGATGATATCAAATGAAGTAACACGTGCTCAATATTTTATCAAAGTAACACTGATATCTAGTGGATCACATAAATAAGTTTCTTAGAAGTCTTCTTCTCATAATCCTTTGTAGGTGGGCTCTTGTGAAAGATAAAGAGGTAGCAAAGAAAATGACTAAATTCATAGAGCTAAATACAATTGGTGTCTCGAAGGATTCTCAACTCAGAGCTGCCAAGGTTTTAAAGGCAGTGTCTGAGAGCTGCGAACAAGAAAACCACCAAAAGGGGGAATCTTTTTTCAAGTACAGCCACAACCTCATGGCAGAAAGGTGGAAGCAACTGAGGGAAGTAGTTGATGCAGGTGACATGTTCACATTGCCCCAATTTTCTCCCGCATTCTGCACCTTCTTTGGTAAGGAGACGGTGCCTCAACCAGGTAAATAACCCATTAACAAATTGGATTGAGAACTTTGTCTCAAACAACATTAGATTTTCATGTATGGATGAATATGGTTTTTGACCCCTTTGTTATATTGTACCTACTTGCAGCTTTCGTGTGGTTGAAGTGCGAGGGAGATGTTGAGGATTGCGAGACTTTCCTTAGAGGACACAAAATTATAACTCGAAGTGGGAGACAGTTTGGGGCTAGCCCAAAATATGTAAGAATTAGCATGTTGGATACAGATGAAACTTTTATACAGTTCATAGAGAGACTATCAGCCATACAGGAGCTAGAATGAAAATTGACCCCTTTTGTATATCATATGTATATACATGCATAACAAATAAAGGGTGATAGTTCATATATAATATTCGCAAGTGCAATTTTGCTGATCCATGCATAACAGTCATGGAGATCATTCAAGATGAAGTGTAGTACACTAGAGAAATAAGTTTGCCTTAGATACAAGAGTTGATGAAAATTGGTAGATGCCAAAATAAATTCAATTCGCAAATCATTTCATTGAATTTTTGGGTGTAATTGACTCCAATCTGACAAATTTATTACAAACCAAACACTTTATTCTTTTTTATAACAAATCAGAGTAGTTACACAAGGGGGACTCTCTTAGAATAATGAGAGCAGAACATTAGAAGTGGGAGAGTTTCCTTTGACAGTTTGGGTTTGGGTGTAGTGGTGTTGTTGATAGTGAAGGAATGTGGGGTTTGGAAAGAGAGAAAATGAAGGGAATATAAGGAGTTGGAAGACGGTGGTTGAGGTAGATGACGTTTGATAATGGGAAAGGTGTGTCATCTTTACAGTGTTTGTGAACAGTTATTGAATATGCATGTTGAAGAAAAAGTGTCCATGTTGCTACTTGTTTAGCTTCGTGAATTGAACCATGTCTTTATCCATTTCAAACAGAGTTCATACTTTGATACCTGTTAAAAAGTTAGGGTGATCATGCACAAACATCCCATTTTTTACTCCACACCCACCCAATACTAATGATATTGACACTTTTATTTTAAAATATAAAATAATTTGGAATGAATCAACTGAAAAAATAAAATATTTTTTTATTAAGTGGTCGAAGGATGTAGGAAAATTGAAAGATTACATCTAAAATTTTCAAAAACAAATATACCCACTTAACTTTCAATGTAACAATATTTTAATAATATTTTTTTATTTTTAATTTAAAATGTTAATATATATTATTATTATTATCTGTAACTATTATTAATCTTTAACTTTAATAACATAGTTGTCTTTTGTAACTAGTCTAACTAATTTTTAGTGTACTTTACTATTGATTTATTGTCATCAATATAATTTATTTTGTTGATTTTACCATTTATAGAAAAAAATCTACAACCAATAATAACAATATTTGTATATTTTGTAATTATAATATTATAAAAGTTAATAAAAATATTTATTTTATAACTATTTATTATTTTAATAAGTATTATAATATCTAATTTTTTATTATCATAAAAACTGGATACATAAAATGACTAAAACAAGATGAAAGGGAGCTTTTTGATTTGTTTTTCCTTTAAATATCATTGCAAAACACCATAAATTAAGTCTGAACCAAATCATTTAGGGTGAATTGTGAATAGTTTCTACCTTAGGTGTAGGGATGTAAGGCTGTGGGGTTACTGTGAGCTATACTTTTCAATTTCTAAAGTCAAAATTCATCTTTGTCCCATCTCTAGGTATAACATTTCTGTCTTATCTTAACCACTACATACTTTTCCTCTTACTTTTTCAAATAATAATTAAACAATTTTATAAAAAAATAAAATCATAATAAATAAAATATAATATTATTAATAATCTAAGATAAAAAAAATATGCATTGTCAAGAAAGAAATTATAAATGCATTCATCTTAGAGCAAAATATTAAATCAATATTAAATAAAAATCAAATAATTATATAAAAATTAGAAAAAAACAAATGTATGCATTATAAATAAGTTATAAAATTAAAAATAAAAATTTAATTCAAATTTTTTAAGTTATTTAATAAATTAAATATATTTTAATAATTTAAAAGATAAATATATACATATATATATTTTATATCCAAATTAAAAATTTAAATATTATCTACATCTATACACACTCAATTAATACATAATTTTTTTATCCAAATCGAGACAACTTCAAACAAATATCTGAAGTAACAAGTTCATTTGTCTTCTCTAATTAAAGAGATATGTTATTTCAATACTTTTATGTGGAAAAGGTTAGAAAGATAATTTTCTCAAAACATTTCTTATGTATTCAGGGAATAAAAACATACAATTCAAATTGTGATATTTATGTAACTATAATAAACAAGTATATAAAACTAGTATTTTAAAAGATCTTTGTTTATGAATGTTCCCCACCTGCTGAGCTGAATTAAAATCCTTTTTTCTAGAAAAAGAAATGATTCTATACTTATATATTAATGACCTTTTAATTATTGACATCAATGAAAAAAAAATATAAGATTTCAAAGGGCAAACAACAAATGAGTCACCTTGAACCCTCTCTTATTTTTTGAGATTGAATTTAAAAATACTTGATACGGAACATTTATGAAACAACTTATGCAAAGCATCTATTAAATAAGCTTCATATAGAGCAAAGTAATCTAACAAAAACACCAATAAAGGTTGGACTTGTATCAAGGAAGGAAATACATGAAGAAATAATTTATCCTAATAATTACAATTGATTCTTAAATATACGTGTATAAGGTTAAACTTTAACTTTAATGTTAGGTTAATTAATAAATTCATGCAACAATCAAGAGAATCTCACTTAAGTCTAAAGAGGATTTTGAGGTGTGTAAGAGATAATTGTTTTTGAAATTCTATTTTGGTCAACTCGATGAATAACAAAATCTGATTGAATATTTTGATTCAGAATGGGTTAGAGATAAAAGGAAAAGAAAAAAAAAATATTGTTGGATATATCTTCTTCTATGAATTCATAAACTTTAATCTTTTGGATCTTTGTAAACCTATTGTAGCATTATTAGGTTGAGTTAGAGCCTCTAAAATTACATGTTAAGTAGTTTGATTATATGCTTTGACAATTAAAAAAAAATTACAAGTGATAAATTCAAGTAAAATAAAATTGTTGGGAAACAACAACTATGTAATTCATCTAACAAGACATATGTCATCTCTTAGAGAATGAGCATATTAAAAACAATGTTTCACTTCTTAAAATAATAAGTTAACAATGATAGGTTAAACATTTGGACATTGTAAAATTGAAATTTAATTTACAAATCATAATTATTGAGACTTTAAAATTGGAGAGATTTAGATCTTTGGAAAGTGCATATAAATTCTTTATGCAAATGAAACTTTAAATTAAATAAAAATCTTAGAAATAATCCTAAGTTTAAAAATTTGTTACCAACTATATAAGTAAGATCAATCATTTTGTTTTTGTGTCCTGTTGCTTTTGTGTAATATCAAATATACATTCATTAATTCTTTATGCGTGATTATGTACACTCCCTTGACTCATCTATTGGTAATCTGTTATCTTAATTAACTAGCTAAGTAATTTGGTGTGCTTTAACAAAATGTTATTTTTTATATTATTGATTAGATCATTTTTCTTAATTATTATAATATTATATATTTGTATAAATTAAAAGAAAAGAAATGAATTTTCATAATTTTCGGTATTTTCGGTCTTAAGATTTAATTATCCTTTCAGCAGGATGAAAAAATTAAACTCATATATGACAATTTCTTCCAATAAGTGCTCACGCGAGAATTTGAGTAAAATATTAAAAAAGAAACTAGCAGATCAATCCGCAACTCTAGCTCCATTAAAGGAAAACATAAAAATAATTTATATTAAATTTTCTTTCTTTTGCTTTTTTGGTCCAATATCTTTTTTTTTTTTTCTAAATTCACGTGTATAAAAACAGTGCAAAGAGAAAACCATTTCTTTAAAGAAAATCAGTAAGAAATTAAGAGAGTCTGGGCCCAACGTTTGAAGAAGAATGTTCTCGAGGAATATTTGGATCCACCCAATTCTCTATTTATTGGTATCAGCCCATTTACTAAATTAAAGCTCATAATTTTGAACCCGTATTGTCAAACCACGTTTCTCGATTAGGCACAAACCCAATGGACCACATTACAGTAACATGGTGCCATCCTCACTTTTAAAAGGTCATAATAAATAATCTTTAAATTTATTTTATTTACGTTTATTATTATTATTATATTAATAAAAAGTATTAAGTGATTGGAATTTAGAAAAAAGCGTAATATATAAGGACTCCTTTTAAAATAAAATTATAAAATACATAATTTAGTCTAACCATTCCGCTTCCCAACCCAAATACCCATTTCATCTTTACCAGCACTTCATATTCTTTTCTATACCATTTACACCTCCCCGTCTTCATCGCAAATTCTCCTACTTAGGATCAACAAAAATAGGTCAACATGTCTTATTTTGATCCATTAAAAATGGGACAGATTCTTGGACATCTGTACCTCCATAAAATCTAAAATACCATTAATACTTTTTTTTGTAAAATTATGAAAATGAGTATTAGATCACTGGATTAAGTCATCTGATATACAAACTTTTTTGAAATTGTAAGCTGGATGAAGTGGATTCCAGTATATATAATATATACTGGATCATAATAGAAGAGGTTCAATTCACTATGTAATTTATATACTGAAATCATCTTGTCTGATATATAATTTTAAAATATTTGTATTAGATACTAATGAATAGACAAGATCCAATGTATAATTTATATATTTATATATCGGAATACAATTCATTCAATATATACAAGTTTTTGTAATTATATATCGGATCACATGTCCGATATATATTTCAAAAATAATACATCCTGAATCTATTATTTTTATTTATTTTTATTTTTGAAATGTATACTGCATAACAGTATATAATTACAAATGCCTTATTATTGAGCATGACCTTTGACGATGGAATCCACTTCTGACCATTCCTTCTACCAATTGAGATTGCTTTATCTAGATAATCCACTACCAACTTAAAGTCTCCCTTTTGCAAATGGTAATCCAAAAATATTTCCCAGGATTTTGCATTAGGCTTGGCACCCTCATCCGAGCGCGCTCCTTGAGCTCTTCAGCCTTCTCCCGAATATCTAATTTCGCATATGCTCCAATCAAAATATTTGCAACTCGAATATCATACTTAGAACAGCCAGATTTCCACTCCCGAAAACGCAAAATGGAGGTGAAGAGGTGAAGGACATTGTGGGGTTATCCAATTTTACATAATTTTTTTTTAAATGATATCCAAGGCATATTCTTCCTTATAAATAATATTTTCTTTTATTAAACAATAATATGTCCATGACAAAGCAATAATAAAGATTATTGTATATACAGATTTTAGTTTTAGTATGTAAACATTATTTTTAAATATCAAAACTAACGTTTTTTCAATTTTTTAAATAATAAGGACGTAAATTTTAATTTTAATACATCAAAAGTAATTTTTTTTTTATAAAGAACTCAACTTTTTAAATATTAAAGATACTTGTTTAGATTCTCCCATAGACCAATATTAAAATAGACCGATCATGCAAGTACGACACATACATGTATTCCCTTTTCATTTATAACGGATAGGAGTTTCCTTAAAAGTTCAGTGGTTTTAAAAGAAAAATAATTACAAAACATATATGAGTTTGTGTCAAATTAAACTTTAAAATTTTATTAACAATCAGATACATTTAAAATTAAATTTGAATAATTAATCTAACATTAGGGTAAAATCATCACAAATGCAATAGAATAGAAACTAGGCGTAGTATTAGAACTATTCTATTCTCTTGTATACAGTTCTCTTGTTGTCCCTAAAATGAAATTCTTATGCTTGTAATTTTAGTTTAGTTTTTAAAAAAAAAAAAATTGTATGTATGAATATTATGGATCTACACAAATGAACTAATAATATATATCCATTTCATTTTCTATCAGTTGAGAGTTTTTATAAATATGAAAATGGAGATTTGTAATAAACATAAGAAAAAAGTTGTTTAAAGACAAATTTTTAATTATCAAATGAAATGGTTACTAATTGTGATCAAAATAGTCACTAAATTAGATTTTGGTTGCTAAATATAAAATAGAAGTAATGATTGAATTTAGTGACCAATTAAATCAAATAATTGGTATCTAACATTAGTTATCCAAGTTTTAGTGACTTATATTATTAGATTCTAAATTAGTCTCTAACTTAATTAGATACTAATTATTTGACTTAAATGGTCACTAAATTCAATCATTACTTCTATTTTGTAGTTATTTAGCAACCAAAATTTAATTTGGTGACTATTTTAGTCACAATTAACAACCATTTTATTTGGTAACTAAATATTAGTCTCTAAATAGTTTTTTTTGTAGTGAAAGAAAATAGAAATACGAAAAAAATATAAAAATAAGGAGAAATATTTTAATATCTAAATATTGGGATTGGAGAGTGTTAAACCAACCAATCCACTATAAATGTGAACTCTTTTGGAAGAAATACCTAAGAATAACCGAAATGGAGATGAGAAACATTGATTTTGATAAGAACATTAAATTGTATATTAGAGAAAGAAGAAATAACAAATGGTAAAATGGAATTACTCTTACTATAAAATTTCCAGGATTGTACAATATTTCCAACTAAGAGTTAGTAACAATTTTAGAAATGGGAACTTGGATTAACAATGTATGGAAATAAAATTTTGACTAAAGAATGGATTGGTTCTTGTGGAAATTACCTCATAGAGTATTTTAGGAATATGATACAAGAAGGAACCTCAAAACTACAAGACACAGATTTTTGGAAATGGGAGGACGACTAAAATGATGTATACAAAGTCAAATATACATATAAAATATTAAGAAATAATTTAGATGGAGATATGGATGAATTGTTTTATATAACATGGAAAATTAGTTGTTGAAGATCTCACTAATACTTTTTAATAGTTTATAAGTAGATCTTTATTTTACAAGTCAGTTTTATAAGAATGAGTTAGATTTAAAGTTCACTTTTATAATATGTTATCAGAGTCTACTTTAACAAAGTTGTTGGACTTATCGGACTACCCGTTATCGGATTATCTATAAGTTTCACCTAGAATCAATGAGTTATACTTAAAATTCATTTATATGATACTAGTGCAATTCTAAATGTAAAATATTTTGTTTGAAAATACAAGTACCATATTATGTATTAGTTTGGAACATCATTAATAGATGGATTAGTATTTATTCTACTCAACATAATAAAATGTATCAACATTTCATCTATACCTAGTTTGAAATAAAAATGGAAACATAATATAGAAAACTGTCTGGATGGCAAAAGTCAGAAACTTGGAAACATAGAATCAATGTGATATATATAATCAGGAATACAATAATAGATAGGGAGGAAATGTTTGCACCGCCACAATTGATATCTTTTGGCATGGATTAGAAATAAATTGACTAAGGTAAGATTTTCATTTTCAGATTGATGCATATATATATATATATATATATCCAAAACTTACATTCTAAGCATACAATAGATGTTTTTTTTTGTTGGACGGAATATATCTACAATGACTATGTTTCTGATTCTGTAAATCAATGGATATCCGTATATGTTATGTTGCCTATCTAGTTTTTAGATATTGGTAATTTTTGGTTATGGAGATTGTAGCATATAATTTTCTGCCATGAGTTTGTGCATCTAATATATACGCCAGAATCCATACAAATGTAATTGGTTTGTTCTGCTGGTCTAAACCTATGATAGTTATAATACAATGCCAGTAAGATTTTTGCTATTGAACAGGTTATAGAATCAGAAAGACAACTATAAGAGCACGTTTATGAATAAACACAACTACGTGTAACGTTTCAACCCTGTAAAAGAAAAATCAAAATTAGAAGAGCAACTCAACAAAGTGATATGATATGACAAACCAAGTGATCTATGTTGGAATACAAATTTCGAAATTAGGGAATATGTGATGTTTCATATAATCTTGAAAAAGAATTTTATATGATAATCATAGAACATTTGTAGGAATTTTACCTATTTTTTTGTAAAATAGGATCTACATGGAGTTGAGTTCTATACTATAAGAGCTATAATGTAAGATGGAAGATTTAGACCGTCTATCATAAGATACATAACTGTTTCATTTTCCTTTTGTATTTCATTCAATCAATTTTATTTGCTGGAAAGAAAAAATAACACACCAACCCACATGCACCTATACTATCACCCAAACCAACACCCTTATATGGAGTCTTATCACTAACCTCAGTCACATTATTTTTATTTCCGTCACATTAGCATTACTAACATATTGCTCTAAATATTACAACTAAACAACGATTTGAATTCTCACGTATATAAACATCATTGTCAAACATTTTTAAAACATCAACATATATCTCTGGTGGTAGAATTTGATCACTACCACTACATAAGAACCAAAGGACAAAAGAAAACAAGGTGCAAGTCCTTCTACTTTTGCAAACTCGTTAACCACATCATGTGCATTCCTAAATAATCGAGATCCACATTTCTTATCTTACTTGGTTATATATGAATTTCATTTGAGTGTATCAAAATGTCTACATACAGAAAGTAAGGACCACTATATGACTCATTCATTATATTGACTATATTAGACAACGAAAGAAATAGGGCTAGTGTAATCATTAAACATGCATTTCGAAATTAAAGTGGCTTATGTCCACAAAAGTTCATCACTAATTAAGTTATAACTCTATATGAACTCACAGCACCAAATAATAATAAAAAAACCCCCACTGTTTACAACACCAAATAACAAAGAAAATGGTTCTTCAACAATATTCGTGTACTTAACTCAAAACTTATACGTCAAAAAACAGTCTCAAAAAGCGAAATATCAAATCAAACATGTACAATAAATATTCACCTAATGTTTAAACTTTTAAAGTCGATTTCATACTTACAAATCTGAGTTTTAACCAACCGTTGCCTTTACGAAAAGCAAATTACTCTTCTCTCTATACTTCAAACTCTAGCCTTTGTTCTCGATTCACTCCATTTGTGCACGCTTCAGATCCTACGCTTTCGTGCACGTTTCAAATCCTAAACTTTCTACTTGGCATTCCTTATTGTCAATATATATGTATGCAATAGTTATATTTTAATGCATGAGTATTCTGTAAGTCGTGTTAAGTTTATTCAAAGATTTAGGGTGCATTTTGTTTCATTGTAACTCAGACTTAGAAAATATGTTAAACGCATGTTGGACTTGATTATTTGTAGAGCGGGTAAACAGAAGTAGGAAAAGGGCATCTCAATCAAGGGCTTTTTACTTGGAAGGTAGAAATTTTTTTTATAAACAAACTTTGAAGGTAGAGATTAATGAAGCCGCATATATAATTGACATATTTGAAATGGATTGGCAGGGTATGAAGAAGTTGACAGTGACACATGATGGCCAAATGAAGATAGGAAGTGAAATAAAATTGAGTCTGTGATAAGTTATTATCAAGACTGAGAGTCACAAGCTTATGAATGATGACCAATTTCATTAGCAGTTTGAGTTATGCTTTTCAGACTTGGAATATTTTTGGTGCACACAATTGAAATGGACACATCATATGTGCACGTATACTTGTCTCAACGACTGCCTGTAAATACTATTGGGGTGACAATAGACTTGTTTGTCTCTCTTGACCATAATGTGACGAATGACGAAAGTACATTAGTACATGTTTGGGTCTGTGGAGTGTATGTATTGAGAGAGAGAGAAAGGGAGAGAGAGAGCGCGGAAATTAAACCACATAACGCGAAAGATACAAGTCCCTGGACCCATTGTGGGCTTTTATTAGGTGCACGAGGACACAAAGAATTTGTTGTGGGGGCTTAAATAGGGATAGGACCCCCCACATGCTTGTCCTTTCTAATAACTTCACCCTGCCAATTTCACCTGCTCTTTGCTTCTTTTCCACGTCTTAGTGCAGAGTGAAGAAGATTGATGGGTTTGATGGATTCTGAAATTATAACTATTGCATTCATTCAGAGAAACAACAAGTTCAGAAAGCCATACTCACTTTTTCTCTGAGCCACAACAGTGTATATATCACACCCCTAATTTCCTTTGGTTATTTATTCGCCACAAATTATTTAGTTTTGTTAGTTCCAACGCGAACACGTCCAATGCTATAATCTAATCTTATTTATACCCATTAAAAGGGACTTGACGATGTAAGGGAGATATTCTGAGGGAAAGTTGATCAGGGATTAGATTTGGTTCACCAAAAATTCCAAGAAAGAAAAGGTTGAGGCCTTTGGTGATCTCGAGGAGGAGGAGAGCGGGGTCATGGTGACTATCACAGTCATATTATCATATATAAAGTGAGAAAGAGAAGGTTATGAATTGGAGGTCTTAATCTGGACGTGACTCTCTCCCTGAGAACGCCCTCGTGTCCCTCATACCCATCATATTCTTTGAGGGGGGAGGGGTATGAGGCTTCTGACTTTTCTTGATTTTAATGAGTGTAACAGTGTCTGTGTGCTGTGTGCTGTGTGCTGAGTGAGGGAGTAATAAAGTGACTGACAAAACTGAAGGGAGAAACAGAAGATGTTTTCAGCATTTAGCTCAGTACTTACACTGAGTCTGCAAAGACATGAATATTATTCGTAATTTAGATAGAGATAAATAATATAAGGATTTTGAAATTCAAGTTCCGTTCTTTCTTTTTTCTTATCTTTATAAAAAAATATACAATTAGGCTTCCTTTTTAACTTGATGATTTACAATTACACGTATATGAGAGAATATGGATGTTTTCTTGCTTTATTTTGGTAAAAAAAAGGTTTTGTTTCACCGTTGCTTTTCTTCAGGGAAATGAATTGATCGTGGAAAAAACCCTAACCCTATCCCTGTCATTTCCTCGGATTAAGATTTTTTTAAAATGCTGCAACTTCTGGGGTTCTGATCTCACCAGGATCGGATCAGAATTTTACCTGCCAAATTGCAAACTAACATTTGCCTAGATAAAAACAATCCAATGAAGAAGATGTATAAAGGCTATTAATGTTTACCAATTCCATTCAATGAAGCTACATACACAACATTTTCATATCTGTACAGTTATCACCTAAAATAATTTATATAAGTTGGAATGCATGCAAATTGTTGTCAATGTAGCTGCAGTCTATGAGAGAGAAGGAGGGGGTCATTCACACTGTTTCACAGTATTGTCTGGAGGTGGAGGTGGTGTTGGTGGTTGATAGCAACAGTTTCGTAGGGCAAGCCTGCAGTGTACACTTCGAAGGATATAGATGAAAGAGAGAGAGAAAGAAAAGCTGAAAACCCTAAGGATGAATGAACTACTACTATTACTTTATGTATGGGATCCAACAAGGACAGCGACTGTGGCTCACTATTTCAGATATTTTATGATTAAAGAAAAGTGGAGATGGAGCTAAGCCTCAGTCTCACGGGAAGACAATGTTTTAGACCGAGATATTCATCATCTTACCTTTTTTTCAGTACATGATGAAAACTACAATTCAAACTAGTTTAGATTACAGCAGAGACACAAGTTCAGAAAAACACTGCTCGTTTTTCCTGTTAGTCGAGCTCATCAAACGCCATACCCAATGCCCAATATATATCTCAACAAAATTTTATAAGATATGACGAGCTAGCAACAAGATGTGTTGGATTATGCTCAGGAACATACTTTTACATGAAAACTACATACAACACTACATGATAGCTGCACTGAAGCTAAATATCTTGTCTTTGTGTCTTTGACTGTGACATTTAATTAATTCGATTCCCTCAAAGTCATTGACTTGAATGTGGCAAGGAAAAACAATTTTATTATGAGAACTAGGCTGGCGAAGTAAGGTCACAGCGGATAGTTAAAGAAAGGAAAACAATATTCGGATTAGTGAGTATATTTAACTATATAAACTGGGGTAATTACTAATTATAGAGTAAAAAAAACTAATTAAAAAGGTGGTCCACAAATAAGAGCAAATTAAAGTGAGAAAACAGGCTGGAATGTATAGAGTTATTAGGCTTTATAACCTACTAATGTTAATGCTTACTTATTCATAATCATAAATAATGACCGAGAAACATGTCAATTCCGCTTCACATTTCACATGCCTAGAGTTGCATCAAACCCAATTAGAGGTCTAGTAGCCACATACATTAGTATGCATGTTCTACCAACTTATTTAGGCTCTAAAGAAAAGACTACCTAAGTCCCTGGATATAAGTTTTAAACAATACACGGTCATCATCTAGGAAAGAAAAGGCAAGAAATAAAACTAAGAGACACGGTAGAGCTTCAGTCACCTAGCTAGAAGAGTCCAACTAAGGCTACATAGCCAAGAGTCCATAATAGACATATAATATCACCACGCCATCAGAATATTGCAGGTCACGCCTCAAAAAGTATAAACCCTAGAAGGGTTAATACTGCAATCGTAATTCACAAATTACCTCCTCCCCCTCCTCCCTCACTGATATCCTCCGAAGAGGTATCAGTCCAAGGAAGGGCATAAGGAAAGGAATAAGCAGCTGCAGTAGATTGCCGATAAAATCCAGTTCCTTCGTTACCAAATCTTGCAGTAAACTGCCTTTGGGGCACATGTTGAAATGCAGCAAGTCCTGGTGGCACAGAAAGAGATGCTGGAGCGATGTCAGTGTAAGAGTAGCGTAGCAGATCGGCGTTTGCAGCATCAAGCTCCTTTTGGAGCCTTTGAACTTGTCTCTGCAGGAAAGAGATGGCTCCTACGCAGCCATAAACTGGGTCCCTCACGCGTGCCTCTGCTTCATATGCGAGTGAGTTCACTGCATCCTCCCTCTGCTGAGGGAGGAGTTCGTTCAGGAGTTTGGTCACATTGCTCGCACCAAAAATTTTGTGGACGTTTGCGAATTTCTGAGGCTCTTCGGGTGGGAAGTAAGGCGCAAAGATGCATCCTGGCATGCATTTCCTCCTCAAGAATTTGCAGGCAGCACATGGAGAATTGTAAGAGCTGGATGATGCCATTTGCCTGCACTAGAAAGATTGGCATGAAACCAATTAACAAACTTCATATCCATGTCAAGTTCTTCAGTAAGCAGTTTTGAATTCAAACTTCTTATCAAAGACAAAGCAAATATGAATGATCCGAAAACTGGATCTGATGCAAGTTCGGTTGCACCTCTTAGTATGTATTCCACTTATTTTTTATAGCCTTGTATTCCACTACTTTTAAATTTGTTCTAGGATTTTTATTATCATGGTTGCAGAATGAAAAAGCTTTTCTAAGTACTTACAATTTGAATAGTACAAGTCCTATCATAGACCCTTAAGTCTTCTATGAATCTCCCCCAGACAAACAACCCTTAACTTCCCCTCTTCCTTTACATACAAACATACATGCAACGAGATTATATATGCTGACTGGCATAAATTCAAAGATTCGTTGTAACTTTCAATTATAATATTAATATGATTATCTTTATCCTTTCTTGTTTCCTTTTCTGAAAAAGATGTGTTTTCCTTCTTTCCTCTTTTTCTTTTCTTTTTCTGTTCATGACCAAAAAAACAGTAAAGAACTCTTGGTTTTAAGCATGCTATCTGTAAAATCTTGATCTGAATTTCTCCTGAAGTTTATGGTATATTTTCCTCTTCTGCTTCATTTCCTTATCTCAGGAAACATTATATTTAATGTTCAAACACCGGAGGAGAAAAGTACACTTTATCTGTATAAATCTTTCTTCTGCTGAAGAATTAACTCAGCTGCATGACAACGTAGTCAGTCATAATTTCCTTCTGAAAACATTAAATAAGTTAAGCCAGCGAGGGATCTGGCTTCTGCAACAAACCATGATTATTATTTCATGACTACACAATAAAAAAAAAACATAAAAATAGAAAAGCCCTAGAAAAGCATCGTTTTGTTCTATCAACCGTTAATTTAGTCGAAAGAAATACAAACAGAGAAAGAACTATATACGCATAAAGAAAAGGAGCAGAGAAGAAAGCAAGACACAAACATGATTTTACCTGTTTTTGATGTAGGTTTCTTTGGTAATAGATGAACTAAAAGGGAAGTACCTTTTTCCCTTGTTGGAGGTCCTTCTGAAGCTGTTCTCTTTTTTCCTCCCGAGACAAAGTAGCCTAAGCCAACGGGAGGTATAAGCCTCAGATTTGTTAAAGGATGGAGCACTCCTAAAGAGGAAACCCTAATTAAAGAGAGGAACAAGGGGAGAACGACAAACAGATATAGTGAGAGAGAAAGAGAGAGAGAGAGAGTGAGCGATGAAAAGCTGATAATTAAGTGGTAAAAGGTGATAGTAGAGGGGGGAAGGCAAACAGCATTGAGTGGATGGAGAAGGAATGGATGCAAAAGACAAAGGTAATAAATGGAGGTAGACTAGAAAGAATAACTATGACCTTGTATCCAATAATAATATCTATCAGGAATGTGGGTGGGGATGTCTTACATTCTCCATCCTACTCCAACTCATGCACTGAAACAGATTTATATTTTTGGGAAAACATCAAACCACATTTTTGAACACATGTAAAGGGAGAAAAAGGTTGAAAACAAAAAGAATAGGAAGGGTTAATAAATTATTACAGATGTACAGAAATTAATTAGCACCGCATAAAAGAGTAAAACAGATGGCAGTGGTGTGACATAAGATCAAATTGATAATGATAATAATAATAATTAACACCGTGACCAACAAATGTTCAAGCCTGTCGGAAATCCTTAGTGGTTTGCTTTACCATCTTGCTGTATAAGGACACAAAGGGTAACAACAATGCGTGTGTGTACGATCATTTTCACACCAGGAGCAGAGATGGTTGGACTTTTGTGTTTCAATAGATCATAATCCTCCCTAGACTCTAAACAATGATGATGCGGTTGTTATTATATTTGCAAAAATCAGCATGGTATATACATGGTGATATTTTGAGTACACTGCACCCAACTGCCCTCAGTATTTAATTATACATTGACAGAAGTAGCTTATTTTTACAGATCACTACAGTATCTGGGAAGATTGACCGAGGATAAAATTTCAGAATACATAGTAGATAATTTCCTTCATTTCCACTCTTATATATAAGCTTTGTCTATATGTGTTATGTTAAAGTTTGATGATAAAACATTGGATAGAAAGAAACAAGCAATCAGGGGTTGTTTTATTTTCCAAACCTTAAACAAGTTGACCATATAGTTGAAATTTTAAGACAACTCAATTAATCAAGAAAGTGTTTCAATGAATTAATGGAGCCAATACATACGTGGTTCATAAATAGTACTTAGGAATGAATAGGGAAGGTGGAATTAAATTTGAAATTGAAGTACGTAGTTACGGAACCTGGTTTACGGCTGTTCATAAAAAAAAAAAAAAAAAAAAAAAA
>Ga0209489_104044_pt1 | contig 27574 bp, 13 predicted proteins | sample SiratrowhiteBW_FD_187527 | JGI IMG/M metagenome (GOLD analysis project Ga0209489, IMG submission 187527) | Root nodule microbial communities of legume samples collected from California, USA - Siratro white BW (SPAdes) (version 2) | ecosystem: Host-associated > Plants > Roots > Nodule | place... | reverse complement strand
TTTTTTTTTTTTTTTTTTTTTTTTTTTTTTTTGCTGTTTTGCGAAGTTGTAGTTTATCTTTGGATATTTTTGAATTTCTAGGTGTGAACTCAGTTTATTGATAGAAAACAAAAATTATTGATTCCTGGACCAAATCTGAACTAGTATTTGAAACCATCAGTTACACCTCAATTCAAATCCCTGATAAATTAAGCAATTGTCAACCACTAAGTAAATCAGGAATCAAAAGGGAAATCATTCTTAAGGCTTGTGCAAAAGACGAGCTTGTCTGTAAGGATAACAAGGCCGACCAATAGTGTCCCTTTGTTATTTTTATGATACCTTGTTTTCAAAACTAGGCCTCAACCTTCCCCTTGGTCTTTTGAAAAATTAATGTTGAATGTTGCACCTACCCAACTACATCACAACAATTGACTTTTGTTTGTGCCTTCCAGATTCTATGTTCAATACAAAATCTTCAATCCTCAGCAAACATATTTTTACATTTTCGAATTCCGACCGACCAAATAGGCTTTGTGGGCCTCGATAAAAGGTGTGTCCGACTAATGGTGGTTATCTCTTTTTTTTTTCTTTATATAAGCAATTTAAAAGACGTTTCTTTAAAGTTTGTCTTTTTCCTATCCTACCATATTTTCTCAAGGGATTTCCCTTAGACACCAAATCCCATCACTCAGTTGTTGAGGCAACTTACCGAACTAGATAAGGATGAGGCTCCACATTGTTGAGTACTCAAAGAAATTAATTTTTTATACGGCTACCCTAATAAAACTTGAGTACCGATGTGTAGATTTGAAAGTGTACAAAGGTAGGAAATAATGTTCTAACAATCTATTTTTAATGTTGGGCATCTTGTGTTGTGCTAACCTTTTTTTGGTATGTGCAGATTAGAAAATGGTGATTTCTCACAGAGAGATGGCTTGACTAAGAGCTAAGGAGGCGGTAGTGCCCCTAAGTTTGTAGTTGATCAACTGGAGGGCTTGGAGCGGACTCCCTTTGAGATTCTAGTATGTAGAGGAACTCCAACGAGCACAAGAACAACTTCATAAGTAGAACGAATAATTGCAAAGTGCTCTAAAATAAATTGTCAACAAAGCAAAGCCTGCCCCTAATATCCAACATGATTTTCAACCCTTTTCTAAAGAGGTTATCAATGAGTTTATACTAATGAGTATGGTCCTAAAAAGTAACTAATTTACGAGATCATAGGACCTTGCATTTTTTTCAGCACAAATGTTGATGAACAGAGGATTCGACTGGGCCCAATACAAAATGTTTGCTGGAATATTGGTTAACACAATGCTAGATTGGTTTAGTCCTTGCTTGATAGGGTGATAAAATCTCTTGATGGTTTCACATGACTCAATTTGCTAGCAACAAGCTCAAGCCACCTAGGTTGAGTGATGTTTTTTTATGTTCGAAAACATGGTTTAGAATCCATGAAAGACTATCTCAAATGGTTTTTTGAAGTGACTATCAAAATCCCACAAGAAATTGAACCCATGTTTGTGGATGTTTTCATTAAAGGATTAAGGCAAGGTGATAGAGTACGCCCCAGCGACATTAATCAAAGAATAAAGAGGACAAAGAGCTAGAGAGAGAATTAAGAGCTTTCCAGACGATTGGGCCCATCTAATCCTATTTGGGCTTTCAATCAGCTACTCGGGCCCAAATATAAACATGAAGAAATCCCTTTGGAGAAAATAGAGTATTAAAGATAAGTCCTTTAATTTGTATAAATTGTTTAGAATAGTTTAGAATAATTTGAACCTTGTATTTGGGCCAAGTAGAATAAATTTGGGCCTTGAATTTTTGGGCCATGTAATTTAAGTTTGGGCCTTGAGGTCCATAAATAATGTTGGGCTTGATCAAGGAGTCCAAGTAACACAAGGAGCTCTCTCCTTGTGCCACTTGTCACCACCTTGTGAGAGCCTTGGAGTGCAAGCTAGATTTAGGAAGCTTGTCATAGAAGTTAGGGTTAGAAGCCTGTCTTATAAGCTAGGGTTAGAAGCTTGTCTTATAAGCTAGGGTTTCTAGACCTAGTTTCTCCCATACCCTAACTAAATAGCTTGCATGGAAAGCTAAGTAGCTCACCCTTTCTTCTATAAATAAGAGGTTTAGAAACCTCCATTGTAGACTTGATTTGAGTAATAGAATGCTGCCAAATTTGCAGTACATTACCTCAAGTTTCACATTGAGTTTCTTTTCTTAGAAGCTAGGAGCTTTCTCTCTTGAAGGTTGGCCCAACCTCCTTCAAGGCTTTCACCATCAACCTCCTTGAACGCTTCTTCTTTGCATTTCCATGGCTTCCGCATCATAAGGAGTTTCATCCACTTCTTCTATTTGGTGCTTCAAGGTTTCATCATGCTCAACTTCCATTGAAGCTTGCACAAGAAGCTAAGGCACCTAGGAGCCCCTCCATCACAAGGCTTATCAGGGAACCCCTCATTCAACATCTGGTAGAAAATATGAATTAAGTATAATCTCGGGCAGTTTCTCACATAGAAGTTGAGGATGACATGAAGCAAAAAAACATCGAGGAGAATAAAAAGTGATGGATTTAGTAAGCACCCAAGACATGAGGCCAAAAACTGGAGAAGGTAAGAATCCAGGCCATCGACATCTTCCCGACAATATAGATTGTTTAAGGATAATAAGGGTCACTTGAATTTTTAGTTGACTCTTCTCAAATTATCTAAAAGATAGTTGTTGAAGGATGTCAATGTTATAAAACTCCTAACATTCATGAAGAAAGCATATTAGAAACTCGAGCCACACTGAGATGTTTGTAAAATCATGAGTTTGAGCTTTAAAGCCCATATGTCAGTGATTTTATGGTCATCTCATTCTTAGACAAAGACTAAGGATATGTCATCCCCATAAAGATGACCTAGTTGTCATACAAGTTGTAATGAGAGTCGAAAAGGTCATCGAGTCTTGGTGGATCAAGGAAGTTTGCTACGTATTACACTATGACACTTTGTGGGCCTAAAAGTCTCAAAGAATTGCTTGAAACCTTTTGATGAAGTTCTAGTAGGTTTAAAGTGAGACCACATTGAGGTTAGGGAATATCTTGTGTTGATAATGACTTTTGGCTCAGGCAAATCTGCAAAATCACTTGTTATCAAATACTTGGTGGTGAATGCTTTCTCCTCATTCATCATATTGCTCGATCAGTCATTTCTCAACACATTGGTAGTTGTGATCTTCTATTTGCATCTAAAAGTCAAATACTTAACAATAGAGGAACATATCAACATTACCATAGTTGATTAGCACGTTACCCAAAAGTGCCATGTGGGAAGTCTACATAATTATCACATTTATGCCTTGACTTAGGGCGAACAAGAAATAAATATGGTCGATCTAGAGACATGTTTGAAGATTGGCATCTACAACCTATTGAAGGCTTAAAAGAGGTATTACTGGAGGAAGGGTAGAAAGTTAAGATAGACGCGAACCTGAATGCCCCTCTAAAAGAGAAGCTTTTAATTTTTTTGCGAGTTAACAAAAACATTTTTGCATGACTACAAACATGTTAGGGATTGACCTCGAGTTTTTGTCACACAAACTAACCGTAGATCCTTTAGCTAAAGTTTTAATCAAAAGAAGAAATTTGGCGAAGATAAAAGATAAACTATTAGAAAGGAGACCTTTAAGCTAGTTGAGGTTGGCAATATACAGAAGATTCAATATCCCACTTGGTTATCCAATGTAGTGATGGTAAAAAAGTCTTCGAGTAAGTGGAGGATGTGTACATACTTTACCAATTTAAATAAAGCTTGTCCAAAGAATTAATATCCACTTCCCAACATGTATACTTAGGATATAATTAAATCTATATGCATTTTAAAGACGAAGATAAGACAATTTTCATAGCTAAAACGACCAACTACTATTATCGTGTAATGTATTTTGGGTTGAAAAATGCATGGTTAGCTACAAACATGTTAGGGATTGACCTCAATGGCTTTTGCGTTAAACAAGCAAGTTGTGGTGGACTTGGAGTAGTACTTTTTTACTATCAATAAATATCAATTGAAGCTTAATCCTATGAAACGTGTCTTCGAGGTTTGAGCAAGAAAGTTTTTGAGTTTCATGTTGGGACAATACAATATTGAGGCTAATCTTAAAAATTACTTCGCTATCATACACATAAGAAGCCCTACCAATGTAAAAAAGAAAAAAAAAATACAACAACTCACCCATCATTTGACTTTACTACCTCAATTCTTGTTCCCAGTAGGGGACAAAGGTTTTCCTACTTTCAGTGCTTAAAGAAGAAAAGACAATTCACATGGATTGAGGAATGTGAACATGCATACACACAAATGAAGTATTACTTGATGCATCCTCTTGACCAATGTACTTTTTTTAGTAAAGTTTGGCAAGGTCGAGAAATTTGCCATCAATGAATTGAATGAGTTGCATTAACTGTTCTCACAATGACAAAGTGACTCCGACATTACTTCCAAAGTCATGTTATTATAGTTCACATTGGCTTACCGATCAAACAGATCTTACACAAACCCAATTTAACAAGAAAAATGATGAAATGATTGGTCAAGTTATCAGAGTTTGATATTTAATATGAACCTTGTAGACCCGTTAAAGTCCAAGTTTTGACAAATTTCGTGGTCGAACTCAGTTTACCTTTATTCACTATCCCCAAAATAACTCGACTTTAGTACTCTGAGTTGATAAGTTTAAGATAATGGAACAAAAATAATGTTTAAAAATTCAAATGATGTAATGATTACATTCAAAGCAAGTAACAACTAAAAAAAATATGAAACACGGTTAGCAAAAAGGAAGGACAACAACAATATAATTAAAAATACTAAATAAATTCATATAAACTAAATTGATATTTGTTATTAATATATTAAAATTCACATTTTACTAATTAATCTTAATAAATTTATTCTTTAATTTAATGTTTCAAAATCATATATTATATTATTAATTACACATTATTTTATTTTAGATTTATATTAACAATCACTAATAAAAATTATACATAATTAATATTTTAAACTACTAAATTCAATTCTAATTAATATTATATATATATTAAAAATACTAATATTAACAATTTTTATATTTTATTAAAAATGTAATTTTTTTACTTATTTAATGTTTTATACTAATTTATTATCAGTATTAATTTTTATAAATAAAAAATTTTAATATATTTTCAATAGTCTTAAATTTTTTATTAATTAAATATATAAAATTAATTTTAAAAATTTTAATTGTATTTATTAGATATTTTTTCAAAATAAAACAAGATAAAAAAAATAAAATAACCTACACATATGTGAGTCAGTAATCAACGAAAATTTGGTGTTAAAAAAAAAAAGTAATCAACGAAAATTTAGTATCCTTTTGATATTTCGAATATTTCGGATATCTTGTGAATAATTTTGTAAGTTTAACACTAATTAGGTTAATTTTCATAAATAAATGTGAAATATTCTACTCATAAATTTAGATGGATAACGATCTAAATTATTTCAAATTATTATTTCGAAAATATAAGAATGTCATTTTCCATAATAATAAAATTTGTATGTATAAATTTTGAAAGAATCATTTTGGGAAGAACGTTTTTCTCATTATCAAATATTTATACGGCAATAGTCTAATTTATTATTATCGAATTAAAAAAATAAAAGAATTTCATTCCACTTGTTGACCATTGTATTAATTATTTTATGACCATAAATAATTAAAACCAATAAATTTTTAAATTAAGGAGAAGAATAATGTATAAATTTCTCTTAAAATTAATTAAATTTTAAATATTTCATAAATTCTTATTTTTAATTGAATCTTTATTAATTTTTTTTGTAATTTATTGATTATTTAAAATTTTATATTTTTAAATTGAATCTTTATTAATTAATTTTTAATTAGGTGACATTATTCTTAAGTTATTTTAAAATATTAAAAAATATGGAGTTTTTGTAATTAATATAAAATAAAATTATGGTTAATGTTTTATTATTTTAATTCTAATAATTTTTTATGAAAACAATAAAAAATATTTATTATTTTATATTAATTGCAAAATCTATTTTTATTAATATAGAGAAATAGACAAATTGATAAGATAAAATAACAACAATGACAACTAATTAATAAAAAAATTAAAGAGTGAAGACTTACAAAACTTTTAAGTACTCAATAAAGTTAAAATTTTTGGGAGAAATTGAAATACTAAAATTTATCAAAACTTAAAATTAATTAATATCACTTAATTTTAAGTGGCATGCTTGTAAATTTGGATCAAACACAGAGGATATTGGGTACACAAGATAACGTGTGGTAACGGATTTTTCCGTGGCGAGAATGAATTTTGAAGGATGATTTGTTCTTTTCCTGCAAAAATCAATGTCTCAGTTTTTCAAGTTTCTCTCCGACCTATAATGGGGTCTCGTTATTGAATCAGCGACCCACAAAAATATCTGAGTGTCTGTGGCAAAGTTTCAGCAGAAAGGTACAAACTTTCCAAGTTTGAAGGGGAAGGTAAGTGAAGGGTATTATGGCACAGTTCACTACGCAGGGTCGCCTGAAGCTGCTCTTCAATGGGGAGGGCGTGTCTTCTATTTTGGAGCAGAAGGACCCTTTTCTCTACAAGTGCAGATCACTTCAGACCAACAAGCGAAGAACAAGGTGCACAGGTTCTTCTGCCAGGATTTACTATGCTTCAACATCATCTTTGGGTAACAAAAGCCACCGTTGTAATGCGAGGACAAGCTCCAGTGCTGGTAATGGCCGTGTTCATGATGAATATGATGAGGATGAGGATGAAGACGATGATTATGATGAGGATGAGGATGTGTTTGACCAAGATGGCTTGTCTTGCTTCCGGGGTTTGGTGTTGGACATAGCTTACAGGTTACTTTTTTTCTTGCAAAATTTTGCATGTTTTTTACTGTTGCTATGCATGATCAGCAATAATATTTTGTGCTCTTTACGTTTTACAGGAATTGGGAAAGTTCATTTGGGGTTTTACACATCAGGGTGGTGTTATGCTTTTGTAATTCCTGTTTCTGTACTTTGTTGATTCTTAAACTTTCCAGAAGGTTTGATTGTAAGGTTTTGGTAGTTGTTGTATCTATAGGAAGACTGCGTGGTGCTCTGGGAGTTTTGTGATAAGTTGTTGATTGTGATTTATAGTGCTATTTGGAGTGATGGTAATATATAACTCCTTTATTCGGGGAAGTCTCAGTGGAAAAATTATAATAGACAGTGGGTTTGATTAGTTTCCATTTACCAAGCAGAAGGCTCTGTGAGTACAGAGAGATGTAAAAATGCATACTTCTGCCATCAATAGTAGATCCATTCATTAATTTTTTAGCTTTACACATTTGCTCACTTTAGTTTGGGTTGGACTTGACTTAACCTCAAGAGTCAACTCATGAGGTGAGGATTCAATGTGTGATTTCAACACTCTCCTGTTCAATGTCAGGACTATGATAGGTTTTAGTATCTTCTTGAGTTTGAGCTAAACTCAATCCCAAAAGGCTAGCTCAAGAGGTGAGGATTACCTAAGTCTTTATAAGCTCTTGTCTGGTCATATCTATAGTTGATGTTAGATCTCAATGTGTATTTTATCTGAGTGACTATTTTTATGACATTTGTTTTCTTTGGGAAATTCAGGATCACTATCAAGGAGCATTTGCATTATTTGTGATGTGGGTTCTACACACACACACGTCTTTTGTTTGTTGTTTTTTCAATCAAGATAAGTACAAAAATCTAGATTGATAATGAGTTTGTCAACACTGCATGCTTTTGAAACTATGTGGTGTAATCACTTCCTGCCAGTTATCGAATTTCCAGGGATGAAAAACTGTATACTTTATAGCCTCAGTGTTTAGTGTGTGTGAATAGTATGAAATAGTGACGATTTATTTTCTCTTGTATAGTCACCAATATCAAGACACCTGCTCAGTTGTTTGCTTATGGTTCTGACTGCTGTCATCCTGCTCCAGGCCAGTAAATGTTGTAGGCTGGAAACGTGCTATATGTTTGGAGTTTATGGAGAAGGTCAGATATTTCTGCTCAACTTTTCATTTGCTATGTCCATTATGGTATGCAATGAGCCTATTTAATGTATTTTACCATTTTGTGATTGACATGCTGTGTAAAGTTTTACTAAACCTTGGTTGATACTTGACTAATCTTCTTAATGTATTGGTGGGATTTCTTAATGCATATATAATTTCCAAAAGTAGAGTGTATCTCTGAACTAAGCTTCTAATTGTTTGCTTTTTGGTTCAATGTGTAATCGGAACTTGATTTGTTCCCCAAGCCTGGTGGTCAGTTTGAACATACAAAGATACAGACACATACACTGATTTAAGCAACAACTTTTGACTTTCACTTTCTTTTTTCTTAGACAAACACTGAAATGTGGTTATTATGTTTTAAAATCTCACTTTTTCAGGCTGATGTACTGGAGTATTATGCTAAGACAGTGAACTCCCCCAGTGGATCTTTCTATATACCAGCTGTCTTAAGGGTATGCACATAATAGTGCTTTTGGTTTATTAATATTTCTGGTGCTTGGCCATCATTCTAGTAAAACCATTGGCTCTACTTTACTATCAACATGTATATTTTGTATTTTATCATAACTGAATATTAAGCAAATGGTTATTGCTGACAATTTTTGTCATTTGTCTGATCCGATAAATATGAGCTCAACTTAGTTTTGTTTTGGTGATTGGTACAGGTTCCTCATTTACTTCAGGTTGTTAAAAGAAGAATAATCAAGAACAATCTTAGCCGAAAAAATATACTATTTCGGGACAATTACACCTGTCAGTAAGTGCTCTATGTTGAACTTTAATTTCAGTCATTCACCACAACAAAGCAGAAACTCTATTTTTCGTAGTTGCCCCTAGCCAGGGTTAAGGAAGTGCGTTGTGTTAGGCCATTGGCAGCCAACATCAAACTTGCCAATATACCAAACATGTCGGTTGGTCAAGTTGAATAATCAATCAAAATTACTGAAGGAAATTTGGGGGTCTTCATATATTTCTGTAGAATGATATTACTAAGATCCATGCAGCTCCAAGACTTTAAGAATTCATATGTTTCTGTAGAATTGATATTACTAAGATCCATGCAGCTCCAAGACTTTAAGAATTCATATATTTCTGTAGAATTGATATTACTAAGATCCATGCAGCTCCAAGACTTTAAGAATTCAACTGTGTTAGGAGTTAGGATAGATTGGCAGTTGCTTGGATGATGAAAGGGAAGAAAGAGTGGTTACTACTAGTTAGCTAAGATTGATAATAAGAAGGGATTAATTAAATAGATGATTGGCATTAGTTAAATTGATGAGTGACATCCATGGTATTAGTTAACAATTTATTCACAGACAAGGCTTCAGACCTGGAAAGCTGTGTAAGGCCAACTTTGTGATAAGTTGAAGTGCATACACCCTGGAAAAGCCCAACTGGCCATGCTTTCAGTTATGCAATTTAAGTTTATGCCCACATTACTTTATCGCAGTAAAGAAGTCCTACAAGTTGTTTTTACTTCTTCCTCTAATAGGAATGAATGATTCTCCATTTGTGGGAGACATGATACGTAGCAAAGAATTCCGTCCTCCTTTACTTTCACATATTAGAAAAAAACTATTAAACTGAGCATCAATATGCTGAACTTTATCCTTAATCCAACTTAATTTTACCTTTGGTTGGGGGTGGTTCAAATATAAAATCCCTAATCCCTAATCTCTAGTTTGACATAGCAAGATTCATTCACTTTGTAATTTATGAGAATGAGAATAAGCTAGTCTGAATTGTTATGTATAAATTGTTATTTGTTCCTTATGGAAGGCCTTAGCTAGCACGAGTCTGTTCATTGCTTCTATAATGGGGAACCAACTATAATGGACGTAACCCTTCTCAACATCTAATGCTTGTGGAGTAATTATGACTCAAACCACAAACAGAATCAGGCATGAGAAAACAAAGACTTTATTTTAATGGGATTGAGCAAAAAGTAGGAGGAAGATCTTCCTCCAGGTATCTTGCTAGTTCTTGTAACTATCGTAACTCCTAATAAATTATCAGTCAGAAGCAGCTTCCTGTATTTTACTTTCATTTTAGCTTTCCTATGAAATTACCAAGAGCATAAGGATGCAAAGGTGATCTTGCCTTTGGTTTGTTGAGATACAAATCCTTGTACTGATATATGACCTTCTGAACAGGTATTGCACTTCACGTGAGAATTTGACCATTGATCATGTTGTGCCCGCTGCGTTAGGTGGAGAATGGACATGGGAAAATCTAGTAAGATAATCTTTTATGCATATAGAAAATACTGCTGGAAACTACATAATAATAAACATGTTCCACTTACTAAGTTAACGTGAATCCGTGATTCATCATAACTTAAAGAATAATTAAAATTATTAGCCTAATTATTCTTTCTTATAAATTGCCTCTTGTATTTACTTTCTCTATGTAATTATTTTGCATATATATATCCCTAGGCTTAGTGTGCTTTTCACTCAAGCAAGTTTCAGACAAGTTTTCTATCCTCCCTTGGAATTTTACGTTGGTATCAAAATGGCTGACTGGGTTAATCCCAATCCATTGCTAAGGCTGAATCTCAGTCCAGCATTCACTTTTCCTTTAACTTTGCCCTATTTACCGTCTTTCCTGGGAATTTATGGCCAACCCTCGAATTCTCGTCACCAGAATTCATCTTTGCTCTAAACAGTTTTGTTGAATCACTGTTCACAGTGCTGTTTATTCATACTGTTGATCAGGTGCCTTCTGGAGGCTGTTTCTCTGTGTATGTTCTCGGTTCATTATTTTCATTCTAAAATGTCTGTTTTTTTTTTCTTTTTTTCAAAATTTGTCTTTATACTACATTCCAGAATATTTTCTCCACTCTTCAATTCGTTTGTCTTCCTGTCTAGTTGTCCTAATTCACACGACAAAATGGCATTGAGAAAGAAAACAGAGTCACTTTCATGACATTCCTATCAAATTTCATCTTAAAACCAATTGACATTAATGAAGTTGCTCAATAAGTATTCTAAAAATTGAGAAAGACAATGTGAGACTTCTCAATACCTCTGTTCCGCAAATGCCTGCCAAAATTAGGAAAGCCTATCAGAATAGACAATTACCAAGATGAGTTATAAGTTTTGATATCATGTCAGCTTTAATATTAAAACCAATTGACACTGATTGAAGTTGTCCAATAGATACATAAGTCTCTCTCTAACCATTGAGATAGGTGATGTGTGACTTCCCAACAATTCATGGAGTGGGGAGGTTACTATTTTTATAGCAGATTATTTAATAAAGTGCATCTCATCAGTTCTTTATTCTCTCATTTCCTAAAGAGTCTCTTTATAAAGTTTCATGTTGTGTATTTGGTTATACTTGTTTTTGTGCATGAGCTTTCTCTAGGTAAAAGTATATTATTTGCTTGTGCTGTCAAATTCATCCTTTTTTAACAATCCAGTTGTTAATCCTGAGATTTTGAATCTTCAGGAGTCAATAATTTCTTCCCACCCTCAATAGGTTCTTCCTTGACATATGGATCTAGAACTCATACACTATTTTCTGATGACAGGTGACTGCTTGTGCCAAATGCAACTGCAAAAAGGGTAAAAAAACTTTGGAAGAGGCAAAAATGAAGTTGATTAAGGTCCCAAAGGTACCACCTACTTAACTAGCTACAACATACTTGCTTTCTTCTCATAATTCATGAAAGAGCAACATGATGGCTACCAAGAAGAATTTGCCAATGTTAAAATTCTAACTCGGTTACGTTATTTAATTGAAACATAGTACCTATTTCAACGTATTCAGGCGTTTTGATCTGTCCATTTTCACGATTAAGTGAATGTTACTCTTGTAATTCAGGCCCCAAAGGACTATGACATTCTTGCGATACCTCTAACTGCTGCGGCCCTAAGAATGCTGACATTAAGAAAGGGAACACCTGAAGAATGGCGTCAGTATCTTAGATCTCCTTGAGTTAACACTCGGTGGATGCTGTATAGTCCTGCATGTCATAAAAACTGAATTTATCCTTGTGCACCCCCCAGAATAACAAGAAATTGAAGAAAGAAAAAAAAATCTTGATTCTTAGGCTATTTTAAGATACTTCAACTTTGTAAAGAAATTCATTGTTGTAACAATGCTCTTCAACCACAATGATTGTGTAAAACCTATGCATATGAATTCCTGTCTGAATGAAACTACATATTAACATTGCCAGACCTTGTTCACTTGGAGGATTTGATCTTGTAGCTGCTTGTACATGGATTAGTATGTGTGGAAGTCGTGGTGGAATGTAATATGTAACTAATCTATTCTCAGATTTCACCCATCTCATCTATTATTTTTGTTTAACCATCTCAATCTAAATTTGAATTTTTCACCTCCAGAAAATTTAAATTTGATCGCATTGCTTTCAAGATATAGTAATGGGGTCACATTGTAATGCCTTTAGTACATTCACATTCAATTTCATACTAGATGAGAATGGAGTTGGTGCAAGATCGGTACTAGTAAATAATGCATGTCCTGAGCAAACCTAGACAATACAAAAAGAACGGTTGATACTGATTTTGGAGGTGTATTGCTACTAACACAAGTTAAATTCAAATGTAATGATACCTGAGAATCTTGGTATTTGTAGACATTTTTTTTATAGTAATACTAAGAATAGGTGATACTAAAATGATTCCATATAGTTTTGTTCCTCATTCATTCAGACTAGTACCTAAACATATTAAGTAAATGTTGGTATTAGACATTTCTCTTAATCATCTTAATGCATAAAATTTTAAAAACAGAAGTTTTGGTGACAAATGAATTGTCAAAAGGGTACTAGATGTGATAAGCACCTTTGGAGATGTAGAGTTCTGATCCATGTTTTGTTCTCATGCATTAGGACCATGTTCAGTCTTTTCAAAGTTTCAAAATGGTTTTTCAGACATGGTAAATGCCCCCTAAATTTTAAATGTTTGCCCAGTAGGAGTGTCCTGTTCTGGTACTGCACATGGTTCCTCGTTTGGATGAAGCAACTTGTGTTGATCTGCAAATAGCAACACTATCATGCATTGGTTCAGTGAAATGGACCTAACACATGACAAGTCTTTATGCCATTTACATTTTTATGCAGCAGAGACAGGTTTTATTATTGGCCGAAACTTAGATACACTATTCAAAGTGTTTTTGTATTGTTATCCATCACAGTTGAGGTTCAACTTGACAACAGTATAATAAAGGCTTACAAAAGAGGTGGTCATAAATTACAATATAAAATTGAAGTTTTTTTTATTGAAGAATCATAAAAATACCTGCAGAATTGTATTTAAGTATGTCTTTTATTGTTAGTCTAATTTTGTACTTTAGAGGTCAATGCAAATAAATGTTGAAACCTTTCACATAGATACAAGAGCAGTATTGTTTAGAAATAGATAAATTCTAAAACTATTTCCAAGATGAATAAAGGTTCTATTCAAGTTTCTAGATCCAACTTGTTATTTTTAATTATTGATTATGAATTTTCATATTATGAGACATGTAAAATGATCATTCGCATTAATTTAAATTTAACCGGCTTGATTTTATATATATATATATATATATATTTTTTTTATTATATCATTATATATTCATGAAACATACTAGTGAAATGGTATTTCATAAGATGATACCTATCTACTTACCAGATTCTAAGCAATGCTAACGTTCTAACACTATTGATGATTTAGTGTAAAAAATGACAAGGGAAAGACTTCAGTTTGTGCAGAGAAGATTGATGTAAAAGATGAAAGGGGCGTTTGGTGTGGTTATAATGGTGTAAAAGTGAGGTGGATTTGAAATAAATAGCAGATCTGAAGAAAAAGGAAAAGGAAAAGAGAAAGAGAAAGGTAGGAATTTGAAAATTGCAATGCATGTGGTACAGCCTCACTGGACGTTCCGCCAAGATTGATGGATCATCAAACACAATCCATCCTAATTCCAACATATCCAATTATCCATCCCCCATGTGGGGACACTTTCCATTACCACATTATTGTTTGTTTAAGAGGTAGAAATTCTTTTCATTTTTTTAATATATATATATATATATAATAGGAGTGGAGTAATCTGAATTTTATATTAAGTAGAAATAATTTTTTTTACAATATATAAAAAATTAAAATTTTATCTTTTTTTAAATTTTGAATTGAGATTAATATAAAGTCTTTTACATTTATTTATTTATATTTAATTGATAGTGAATTTTTTCTCTAAATATCATAATCAAATTATGTGAATCTTATATTTGTGAATTATAAGATGATGACATATTAATAAATAAATTTAAAAATGAAGATATTTGTTTTGGTAAGATAGTTTAAGAATTGAGAATCGAAGTCAAAATTAATTTAAATATATATTTTTTCTTTAACCTTTTTGAATGCTTCTAAAAAAAATGAGAATCGAAGTCAAAATTAATTTAGATATATATTTTTTCTTTAATCTTTTTGAATGATTTTAAAAAAATCATGATGAACTTTCAAGTTTAAAAAGGAGAAAATGTCTGAAATAATTGATCTTATATAAAGAGATTTAAGGTTGAAGGAATAAATTAACTAAATAGAATTAAATTTTACAAAATAATATTAGTGAGTTTAGTGATAACTAATTAATTTGAATAAAATTTAGGTTATTGACTTTTTTATTAATCTAAAAATTGTTTCACTATGATAAATGAATTAGAATTTGAGTTTTAATGATAAAATTGGGATGAATTTGCATATACAAGTGGGTTACTTAAAAGAAAACCTTTGTATACTCACCCTACTCGTGTTAAACTTTTGAGGAGATATATGAGGTTGCGAATAAAGAGTGTCACCTAACATTTTTTGATTTATTTATTGGAACTTTCCTCAAATCCGTGTTAATCCTGAAGCGATGAAATTATTGCTTGCGGTGCCCTCAGTTGTACAATCAAGAGTGATGATTCATAAGACCTCATCCAGTCCCATTTCCAATCAAACTAGGGAATAGTGTTCCCTTCATTATTTAGATGTGCCCTTTTTCTTCCAAGCCAGGGCACTCAGAGAACTCAAGCTAAAACTCTCAGCCAAGCCATGAGATGAGAGAGAGAATGTAGCCAAGTCAAAGCATGAGACCTCACTTACTCAACACTTTTAAATGCAGTTTGATGCCCCTGTACCATGTGTATGTCTGGTCACTTGCAGTCACAGAAAACAAGGCTTCATGCTTCATTTTCAAGCACTTGGTGGGTGGTGGCTTAAGTGCCTACATCTTCAAACCAATTTGTGACTATTTGTGGGTCCTCTTGCTCTCTGGTGACCATGACCAAGTTGCATGCATCATCAATCAATGCCTCATAATGCAACAATGTCTATTATTGTGCTTCATTGGAGATTCAGCCCTTTTATTTAGACACCATAGCAAGGGGAGGTTTTGGATGGGAAGAGAACGAAGTCCCATTGCTTATGTGCATATATAACCTAATACAAACGGTTTTCGGTACGTTTTAACAGTCTCACATCGTTTAGGAGTTGAGATTTGTTAGATATTTAAGTGTGAGTCTAAGTTGCACATTTGGTAAGAATGAGAAAGTTGAGTAATATATAAAAAAGAAAACCCACAAACCTAATGTCTTAAGGTTTTGGGTTGGAGGTAGTGTCATTCACTTATATGGATTTAATTCATTTCTCGGCAAATTTCTCAAAAAGTGATATAATTTTTATTTGAAATTTCCAAAATGGTGTATTTTTTTATTTATTTCTGGATATGGGTAAATAGTGCATAGGAGAGACCATATCATTGTGAAGAAAGAGTGTCCTTATTACATGATTTAATTTAACATTAAATGAAATCATGAAAAGAGAACACAATTTTAGTTTACTAGATAAAATTGTGTACATGGTTAATATTCTCCACCTATTCCTTTTTTTTATTTATTGATAAATATGTAATGGTTGAAATTAATTCTGATTAAGTAATTGAATAATTGTGAAGTTAATTTGAATAGAAGAGTGGTTACATATTGTGAAAAAAATTACCTAGATATAATTTAAAAACTAACAATAAATTTATTTAAAAAATTATATAATATTTTCAATTTCTTTTTTCTAAATTTATTGCTAAATTTCAATTTTATTTTAAATTATTTCTATATTAGTAACTAAATTCAAATATCCAACTTATACTTAATTTTGCTAAATATATTTTATTATTAAATTTTAATTTAATTTTATTTTTCTTTTCAATATCAAACTTACTCTTAATTTAATTCAATATATAAATCTCATACTGACATCATTTTTATTTCAACCATTACATATTTATCAATAAATAAAACAACTTTGTAACTTTACATTTATTTTAATTACACAGTAGTCATACAACACGCTTGTGTGCAAAAAAATAGAAGAAGAAAAATGGATGGAGAATATTAACCACCATAAAATCGTGCAGTATTTTGATGATTTTAATTCAAATCTTGACTACACCATTTCCTCTAGTAAACTAAAATCATGTTATCTTTTCATGATTTCATTTATTTCTTCACATTGATATCGTGTCTGGCAGACACAATTTACCCATATCCAGAAATAAATAAAAAAATACACCATTTTAGGAATTTCAGATAAAAATTACACCAGTTTGGGAAATTTGCCTCATTTCTCATTCTTGTTTGTCTTCCCAAGGTTACACTGTATTGAAAGTCCTCCTGATTGAGGTTTCAAGCAAGCGTGTCCTATATAAGTGTGTGAACGGCGGTACAAGTAAGGGATTGTTTGCTTCTGCTAGAGGGGGAGTGTATCAATGTGGAGGAGAGACTCTCACTTGAGGGATAGATTGTTAGGTATCCAAGTGTGAGTCTAAGTCCCACATTGAGTAGAAATGAGAAAGTTGAACAACATATAAGAAAGAAGACCCACAAACTCAATGCTTTAAGGTTTTGGGTTGAAGGTGGTGTCATTCCCTTATATGGGTTGGCTCTTGTCTCATTCTTGTTGATCTTTCCGATGTTTCCCCCTCGGATTCTCCCAGCAAAGTGATATCAGATCCGATGGTTTGCGCCTTAGGTGACCCTGTATCGAAAGTCTTCCTGATGTAGGTTTCAGGCAAACGTGTCCTGTATAAGTGTGTGAACAATGGTACAAGTAAGGGGTTGTTTGCTTCCACTCGAGGGGGAGTGTATCAATGTGGAGGAGAGACTCTCACTTAAGGGAGAGATTGTTAAGTATCCAAGTGTGAGTCTAAGTCTCACATTGAGTAGAAATGAGAAATTGTTAGGTATTCAAGTGTGAGTCTAAGTTCCACATTGGATAGGAATGAGAAAGTTGAGCAATATATAAGAAAGAAAACCCACAGACCTAATGCTTTAAGGTTTTGGGTTCAAGGTGACGTCATTCCCTTATGTTGTTTGGCTCAGTTATCATTATTCGAGATCTCTCCGGTGTTTCTCCCATTGGATTCTCCTAGAAAGTGGTCTCAGAGCCAATGGTTCGTCTTTGCCACCGGGCGAATAGGCTCAAGGTGACTCTGTATCGAAAGTCTTACTGATGGAGGTTTCAGGCAAGCATGTCCCGTATAAGTGTGTGAACGGTGGTACAAGTAATGGGTCGTTTGCTTCCGTTCGAGAGGGAGTGTATCAATGTGGAGGAGGGACTCCCACTTGAGGGGAAGATTGTTAGATATTCAAGTGTGAGTCTAAGTCCCACATTGGGTAGGAATGAGAAATTTGAGCAACATATAAGAAAGAAGATCCATAAACCTAATGCCTTAAGGTTTTGGGTTGAAGGTGGTGTCATTCCCTTGTGTGTTGGCTCTGGTCTCATTCTTGTGAGATCTCCCCGGTGTTTACCCCTCGGATTTTCCTCAACAAATGGTATCAGAGCCAATGGTTCGTCTTTGTGACCGGCTCGCGGATGAGTACAGTTTGGTCCCTGTATCGCAAGTCTTCCTAACGGAGGTTTCAGGCAAGCGTATCCCGTATAAGTGTGAACGGCGGTACAAAGTGGGGAGCTTGTAAGGTACTCGTGTTCGAGGAGGAGTGTACCAATGTGGAGGAGGGACTCTCACTTAAGGGAAATATTGTTAGGTATTCAAGTGTGAGTCTAAGTCCACATTGGGTAGGATTGAGAAAGTTGAGCAACATATAAGAAAGAAGACCTGCAAACTCAATGGCTTAAGGTTTTGGGTTGAAGGTGGTGTCATTCCCTTATGTGGGTTGGCTCAATTCTCATTCTTGTGAGATCTCTCCAGTGTTTTCCCCCTCAGATTTTTCTCAACAAGATTAAATTTAGTTTAAATATACACCACTTCCTTAACTTTCTGAGGTGTATTTTAAAGAGGTGTATTTTAAAGACAAAATTGTGACGGAGTTTTAAGTTTCAAACCGAACAATACTTCAAATACGCTGACTCTTAACATAAGTCTGAACACAAACTAATAAACTTTTATGCTTCATTCAACTAGTTTTTTATTTTCTTAACTAAGAAAAACAATTTAGATTACTTTATACATATATGCTAATGTGAAAAAATGTTTATGAAGTTGATTTCTTTAAATACATTCACCCAAATTCGGATATATGATATAATGACAAAAAAAACATGTGAAAGCTGGTGATGAGAGTTGAGAGGAATAAGGACTGTTGAAATTATTCATAGGGAGTTTGTCATGTTACTCTCTGGTTTCTGTTTCAAGCTGGTTCTTTCAAGATCATTCATTTTCAATTAATTACTCATCCAACTTAGACCCACCCTAATTCATCATGCACATATTGGTGGTGGAATTTTATTTTGTTTTAATTCTTTAGTTGTCAAGCAATCAACAAGAAACCATATTGTAAGTGGGTTTCACTTTCAAATTCAAATATGCATCCATTCACCAGTTTGTACCTAAGATCAAATGTGAAACCATGACCTTTCTTTCATTTATTCTCCAGAGTTAGTTTTTAGTTACTTATAATTTTACAAAAATACTTTATATATATATATATATATATATATATATATATATATATATATATATATATTATTGACAAGAAAATTGTATTGAAAATAATATGTCGATGAAGGTTAGAATAATAAAGGGAACATAAGAATTAAGGTATATCCATAAAACTGTCTAGAGGGAAGGATAAAAGTAGAGAAAAATGTTTTTATGTTTACCTCTTACATTTGTTATAATTTATTTAGATGTTTTTAATATGGCTTTCTTAACAAGTCTTACAAATCTTACCAGCCCAGTTTTTGTTTAATGTTGCAACATTAATATGTTTATCAAAGTTATATAATAATAATTATAAAAAAAATCAAATATAGTTTCTTGATATACTACTAGAAATGAATTATTCTAATATAATATGTTTTATTGATACGATTTTAACTCTTTCATTAACATCTAACATTCAAATTAAAAATCATCATTATTATTAATCTAAAAAAATTTCATACAAATTATTTTTTATTCATAAATTTTGTATCTATAAAAAACCATAGAAAACAATATACATTTCTTTCAAAAACCAAGCAACATTATCACTGAGCAGTGAGTCTTATTTGAACATTTCAAGCTTAATTTACAACAGATTCTTTGACTTGGATAAAAAGGGGAAATTAAAGAATTCCTTGAAACAGATGGATAAAAGCAATTGACAAATCACAATCCTCTGATAACGTTGGTGAAGAAAACACCACTGACTACGGTGGAACGTGGACAACGTTAATCCTAATCATAAATGAGTGTAGTTACAGTTTTAGAAGATACAAATACAATTTTTTATAATTATATAATAAAATAAAATGGTATCGTTTTAAAATAATACATTTATCATTAAATTTTTTTAAATACAAAACAATATTATTACTCACCACTTTTGAACTGAGCATTTAAATATTCCAATTAATAGTTTTTTTTTCAATACTTTTAATTTATGCGCGTTACCAAAATCCTTAAAGTCAATATAAATAGTTACTTTGAAAATGAGTTTGATTCTTAACATAAATAATTTTCTAAAAAATAGAAGATATATTATTATATTAGAAAAAGTCTTCCATCAATTAATTTACACACTTTACAAAAGTAACACTTTCACTATAATTATACATGTGTTAGATTAACAAAATTTAATACAGTGGATAGCTAATTAGATTGAGAATGAAAAATAGGTTAGTTAAAGTATAATTTTCACTGTGTTATGTTATGTATTGATAAACTTTACCTTCCCTCCCTGTGATAGGACCACAAAATTGAAGGCACTAAAACTTGTCAAAAGTCAAAAGATTTTGGAAGAGTCTGAATGTTAAAACATTTAAAATGAATCTGAAACTGGCAGAAGCAGTCTGAGCCCTGTTATCTTGGACTCTTCCAATGCATCTTTTGAGAGGTTTAGCAAAGCAAAAGTGAAAGGGTAGCATCTAATAGTTACTTCTGTCTGCAAACCTAACTGCACTCTCAATATTTTACCCTCCACACAAACCAAAATTATTTCCAAAAACAAATTACCAACTTTATTTTGCTTGATGCAGAAAAAAAAAATTGTAGTTTATTCCATTTGCATGCCAAAGGAAGAAAAAAAGGGAGGGAATAACAGAAGAGGAAAATGAGAAAGGTAAGCAACGAATATACAAATAACTAAATGGTGTTTTGGGGTAAACAAGGTTAATGTGAGATGAGAGATGGTGATTGGTATATGTCTGCATGAGATAGTGATGTGAGCTTTCTGAGTGATAATTTTGATTTGTTTTCTTTTTGCTTTTAACCTTTTATCTGCCGACAAAAAACCAAGCCCATAATAATAAAGGGTGCCCTCAGACAAAGCTTCAGTTCTAACTTGGAACACCAATTTTGGCTCTCTCTCTCTCTCTCTCTATTTCTTCTCTTTCACTCCCCTCTCTTGTTGCTTCAAAATTACACACTCTTAAGTTTTGGCCTCATGAACATGAATATGTGCCAAAATGTATCAGTTTCAGCTGAATGCCACCAAGAGCAGGTCTTTGCCCCTTCTTGCTCAAGCAGCCTTGATGACCTCTTCTCTGCTCAGAACACGGTCAGTGGATTACTTTAATGTTGCCTTCTTCTTTTTCTCCTTATCTTTTTTCTGCTTTTGGGACTGTTCTAGCTTAATTTACCATGACACTCATGGTTCTTTTGCAAGTTCTACTATCATGGCTTTTTTCTTGGTTTGAGAAAGTGTTTGCTTTGTTTTGGCTAACTAATTCTTTACTATATTTTGTAGCTTTAGTGTTATACCACTCAAGCTATGGTTTGTGGTGTTTTTAACTGTTTATATAGTTATTTCTGAGATGATTTTCTCACTATATTTTGGATTGTTCCACCAAACATGTGTAGGAAGTGGATGTTGAGTTGGAGTGGCTTTCTGAGTTTGTTGAAGACTGCTTTTCAAGTCCCCCAAGCTTTGTCTTGGGACCTGCTGGGGTTAAGACTACAAGCACAAGCACAGGCACCAACCCTTCTTCAGGCACATTGAAGAGACCCCACCAACAAAATGAGTCTCCTTTGCAAAATTTTGCTGTGCCAGGGAAGGCCAGGAGCAAAAGGAAGAGGCTTTCAGCCCCTAGAACCAAGGACCCTTTAAGCATATGGTCACACCATTTGAACCCCCAAAATGAAGCCTTGAGTTCAGACCCTCCTCTACTCAAACAGGCTTATTGGTTGGCTGACAGTGAACTGATCATGCCTAAGCCAAAGGAGGAGCAAGATGTGAGGGAAGTGGTGGAGAAGAGGGTAAAGGAAAGGTTTGAGGAGTCTGAGGTTGAAGGTAGCAACTGTCAACAAGGAATGGCAAGGAGGTGCAGCCATTGCTTGGCTCAGAGGACCCCACAGTGGAGGGCAGGACCATTAGGTCCAAAGACACTTTGCAATGCATGTGGAGTTAGGTACAAGTCTGGTAGGTTGCTACCAGAGTATAGGCCAGCCAAGAGTCCCACTTTTGTTAGCTACTTGCACTCCAATTCCCACAAGAAAGTCATGGAGATGAGGATGGCTGTTTACCCTTCCATTTCTACTGACCAGTAGTAGGAGTGGTTGTTAGCCCTCTATTTTTATGTAAATCAAACTTCAACTGTTAGGAACAAACTATTTGCAAACAGAGATACTATTAAGGGAGACTCATTAGTGCTATGATTCATTATAGCCACATTTATATCATTCAATATCCACTTTTATCTTCTCCTTCCCTTCCTTCAACCCATTTGCATTGCACTTTCATATAGGGCTACTTATTCTCACAACAAATGTTAACACATTCTTCACTTCTAAATAAATTTACAAAACCAAAAGCCTCCATCAAAAGAAGTGACAAACAAATAATGAAGAGTCTGTTACAAAGGGAATGTACAATTGATGAAGTCTTAACCAGTTTTTTCCTTTTGTATTTGTATTATCTGGCTTAAGATTGTAGAAGCAAAAGGTAAAGAATAGATAGAGATAAGAGGAAGGGTATGTATGTAAATAGTGAATGATTTGCAGTTCCTTGACTTTGCCCTTCTTTCCCATTTTGGTTTGGGCGAATTTACCTTTGAATATTTCTTTAAAACAACAAAGACGTGAAATTTGTAGAAATAGGTATCGTATTGTGTCAGTATAAGCATGTGGGAATGGTCTTAATTTATTTATACTAGGCAGTTGGCATGCACTGTCACATAGAAGATAAGGTCATCATCCATTACGAAATATGCACATGCACGTGACTTTCAATTCCTCAAGACTCTCCTCAAGCTAAGCAAAGTGGAGGTCTTTCTTACCCTTTTGGTACAATATTATTAAAATGGGTAAATTTAACATTGTGATATTATTTTTATGAAAAAAAAATTTATTTCATGTTGTTTTTTATTTTATCTTGTAATTTATTGATTAAATGAATCATGTTAAGGAATTATAGTGTAAGAAATTCAAAATAAGAAATGCACCATTAAATAAAAATAATAATAATTAGATTTGTAATTAAATATAAATAATTTATTATATAAAATAAATTAAAAAAAGCAATAATGAAATTTGATATATAACTTTTTTCATTTCGGAGTTGTCACCCAAACACAACTTACTTGTTTTCCTAAAAAATAAATATATTTACTGATTTTGATAAATCTAAAAAAAAAATATTACGCCAAATCGAAAAAAAAAAATGGAAGATGATCAGAATTCCTCAAATTTCATCATTTTATTCTTCTGCGTTAGTATGATTTGATTCCATTTCTAAAAATAGGGCATATATGGGAAACAGCTTCTTCAAGAAATTCTTGTCAGTTCTCTACCCTCCAATCCATTTTATTCCATCCTGTTAAGAGGACAAACTTCAAGCTGGAAAATCATACCACAACCAAGATTTAGTGTAGAGTTTTTTTTTTCTTTTTTTTTTCTCTCTTTCGGATAATTATATATTTTTTTAAGAATGTCATAAAAATGTTTCATATGTTTAACATATTTTTTGGAAAATGGTAGTTATATAAAAATTCCCTAATAAAAACTTTCTCTCTGCAAAATTTTAGTGAAGAATTCAGTAAGAAGATCAATTTCAATAATGACTTTTAGACTATTATATTGTCATAGAAATTTAATTTACTTTTTTTTTTCTCACTATGCTGTTACTTCAATAAAAATTTATAAAAGCACACTTTAATCATATTTTTTTATCTAAATTTGTTAAATAAACTTACTTTTAAAATAAAAATAATTCTTTATTCTTATAATTCATGGTTTTAAATTTTTATATTATATAATATGTTTCTAAAGAGTTTTTTTTTTTTAAATTCAGATTTTAAACTTAGAACTTTATGTATAACGCTTATCATAGACATATAACTGTAACCAAATAATTGTTCTTTACATTAATTTATTAAAATAAAAAATGAAAAGTATTTTGATAAGAATTTTGAAAAAATAAATTAAGACATTTGTTTAACAAGTATACTGTAAAATAATTATGCGACCTGATTAGTTATTCTACAGGATGTTTAGATTACAATTGACAATTTTAGTTAGTAATGTCACATCATAAATTGACTCTAGAGATGTTACAGTATTTGTTTGGTTAGGGAAGTGCGGTGCTAATTTAGATATAATGTCATATTTCTTAGCTTAAATGCTGAAATTTTGTGATAGTGAATAGTTGTCACAATTAATTTAAATTTTTAATAGTCAATTTCAGTGTATCTGACATCACTTGGTTGTTGAATGGTTTACTCTGACTTTAACCTTTTAATTAATTTAAATTTTGAACCTAACAAGCTGACAATAAGTAACAAGTTAAAACTCAAATTATTCAAATAAAAGATAAAATTAAAATAAAATTGAAATGGTGAATGGTTCAAAAGTCAAATCAAATGTCGTTAAAAATGCTTTTTCTACTGTTGTTATACCAGAAAAATTGGGTTCAACAAGATTAAGAATGAATTTAAGTCAATGAGGGTTGGATTTCTACTCATTTTTAGTAATATAAAAGAACATTCAAGATAGATTCGAGGGTTTGAAAGATACTATGCAAACCAAAGTTTAGTGGAGTATTTGAAAGTATTTAAATAGAAGTCTAAGATGAATAAAGTGTTATTAATATTTAGTATCATGTTGAAGATTTACATTAGCACAGACAAAAAAATTGTCAAAATATTCTTAGGATGTGATAACTTTGACATGAAAAACAATTAAATTAAATTATAAGATGTTATTTATACTAATACTTTTTTAATACATCAAAATGCATACAAGTGTATAGAAGGACTTATATAGTAAATAACACTACCATGAAAACAATAATTTGGAAAAAGAAAAAAAGTTATCTAGTAATAAATATGGGAACATTGACTTAACTTGTTTAAGTTTGAATCATCTTTTCCTAATTCATATACTATAGATTATAGATTTTAAAGTAACACAAATAAAAATTAATAATATTTTAACATAGTATACAATCATTTAAAAATCTTATTTTAAGGGTAACGTGATAATTAGAACAAATAGTTTTGTAACGATAAAGAAAAGAGGCAAGAAATGACAAAAATAGGTGTTAATAAGTTGTATAAATTCGTTGGGATATTAACTTATTATTGTTTATATATAAAATATCATAGATCTCAACAAGTTAAGTCCCTTTATGCATACTCAACCACAACATCTGAGTTGTCATACCCTTTCTTTTGACATGTTATCTTACCTAGAAGGTGTGATGGTTTTGCTCGGTAATGCACTGAAATAATACTTTGTCTAATCTTAGAATGAGTTGTGACTTTGTTTAATATAACCCCAACTATATTAACTTTGTTTCACTTCTCAATACAATATTATAGTAGATTATCTCATCTTCAAAACAAAGCCTCTGTTCCATTGCCTTAACCATCCATACATATGATGTTTACTTCTTTCTCATATAAGGCTTCAACATTATCTAAAAAAAATGCTATAATAACCTAAATAAATATTTCTACAACCACCAATGCTTTCTAACCTTCATAAACTACAACACCACATCCATCACACTCAAATACACGACTCCAATGTTCTTCATTAATACTTTCCTAGGCTAAGAAAATTGTAACCTGCTTTGCTTCACAATGTCTTAAAACACCCTGCAAAAAAATTTGTTAACTCAATATTTGCATATGTTGTTACCTTAATATCATGTTGGATCAACAATCTCCAACTGCAAAAATAATACTTACATCTCACTCTGATATTACTAAAATGAGATATTTATGTTAAGGTATATACGAATTTTTATGATAACACGCGTTTTAATCAAAGTGTCTAACAACTTGCATAAGTGTGAAACATGTATTAGTAGAAGTCTAACTCAATGCATGACACTTTGTTGGAAAAGCTTAGATGAAGACTTTGAAGACAAGTTAAGGCACATATCATGAGCAGAGAAAGTCTTCAAGATATATGTGTAAAAAAACTTAAAAGATATCTCTTGAAGTCTGAAAATAAGAGGTAAGATAAATACTTGAGACATAAAATACAAATGTTCAACACATGACATATCTTAATGATGAAAGAAATTCGAATGGGAACAAGCTTATCAAAAACACATATCAAGGATAATTTTGACATAGCTCATTAGAGTTTGTATGCTTAAAGTGGTGTTATTGAAAAAGCAGAGAAGAGTCCAATTTAGAATACTTATAAAAGAAAATTTCTACATATAGATACACGTAATGAAACACATGTCTTATGTGAACTTGCATGAAGGTTTCAAAGCTTTTGAATGCTTAACTATGTTGTTGTGTCTAATAGATGTCTACAATGAGTTGTGTCTAATAGATGTCTACAATGAGTTTTATTTGTAATTTTCACTACTGTTGTAAAGTTAAAATTTTAGAAGCAAGGATTATAATTTTGTCTTCTTAAGTGAAAGTCAAGTTAGACCCATACAAGGAAGTGACATCACTTTTAACCCAAAACCATGAGACAATGAGTTTGTGGGTCTTCTTTCTTATATTGTGTATAACTTTCTCATTTCTATACAATGTGAGACTTAGACTTACACTTGGATACATAACAATCTTCCCTTCAAGTGAGAGTCATCCCTCTTTCACATTGATACATTCCCCTTCTAGCGAAAATATTTTTAAACATGAGTACATCACAGACGGTCCTTTTAAAGTACCATCATCATAATGAGACACACTTGCCTAAAAATTTATCAAAAAAATCTTCAATACAAGAATCAAATTATACTCATCTGAGCCTATCACCCAAATATTTTTTTTTCAAATTGAGATAAACTAAGATAAATCAAGTGTTCACTACTTTCTCTGTTACATTGTGAATATGTTTCAAAATCTTTAAACATCTCTACAAACGTCTATTGCATTAAACTTATCAAAATTTTCTAAAGTAATTTTAAAGTTGTATTTAAATGTCCTTTCTAAGAACTAATATCCTTTTTAGAACTAATTGTTTCTTTCAATATAAGCTCACAACACATCTTCTAACTTCTAGAAATAACTTCTTGAAACAATTATTATCTATAATATATTTTCCAAAGGAAGGCAAACTCCTACCCTATCTCTTGAATTGTTTTATAAAGTCAACTACGTGCATCCACTTGCAATTTAGAATCATTCTTATAAATTTATCATTCAAAAAAAATATTCTACAGTAAGACAACATGTATTAGATATCAAACTTTAAAATATATTTTGTCTTACACTATTTTCATTAACGAATTACATAATAAATAAGATAATTATTCAAATAATGACAAATTTAAAATTATATTGAAAATAATAGAAATATTAACAAATTACATTTTAAGATACTTTTTACTATTAAAATTTAAATGAGATTTGCTAGATTAAGTAATTTTTATTTCTTATTTTAAGAGTTTAACTGTGAAGGTAATTGGTTTAACATAATTTTGTTAATTAACAGAAAAAAATATTTTTAAAAATGTGTTAATTTTTTTTTAAAATAGTGATGTTTATATTATTTAGCGTAGGTCAAAGAGAAATTACTCGGTAGCATCTTACATCTTTGTTAACATTCTTACATCTTTATATATATATATATATATA
>Ga0209489_104043_pt1 | contig 27580 bp, 16 predicted proteins | sample SiratrowhiteBW_FD_187527 | JGI IMG/M metagenome (GOLD analysis project Ga0209489, IMG submission 187527) | Root nodule microbial communities of legume samples collected from California, USA - Siratro white BW (SPAdes) (version 2) | ecosystem: Host-associated > Plants > Roots > Nodule | place... | reverse complement strand
ATAAATCAGTCGATCCATCTTATTTTGAAAACATATTGACTTCTTTTGCGCATGAGTATTCATATTTTATTATGTTTAAAATATGTAATTTTATTATTTTTATAAGCAATTAATTAAAAATGAAAAATACAATTTAATATATATGGACATATAATTTTACAACAATAACCTTAAAAATTATATAACTGTTATTTTTAAAAATAAAAATTATTTATTTATTTTGAAAAAAAAAAGAGAATTTTTCAATTATTTATTTTGTCAAATAATAAAAAATTATTATTTATTAAAAGGTAAATTATTATTATTATATATATATATAGCCATTATTTTTAAGAAGAAAATTTATTTAGTTGTTTTGAAATAAAAATAAATTACTCAATTACTTATTTTAATAGACATATAAATAAATACATTTTATTTTACTTATTAAAAGGTAAATACTGTACACTTTTTTCTTCTGATAAAAATGATTTTGAATTATAAAAATAGTTTCACTAAAATTAATTATAAAAGTAAATACTTTTTTATTTTATTATACACATTTTTTATTGCGTCGGTGATTTTTTATTATGGGTAATTGTTTAAATTTAAATAAATAATTACTTAAAAGATAAAATTGTAAGAAAAATGTTATAGATTTAATGTTAATTAATCTATACAAACAATCTAACTTGAGTTTGGCTCGTATCCAAAAACAGGTGAAAAAATTTACTCCAATCCACCGGCCGGTCAAAAGTAAAAATAAATAAATTATATTATTAAATAGACATTTAGTAAATAAATGTAAAATAAAAAATAATTTAATATAAATTTCATCACAAAAATGTATTTGTATTTTTTAAAATTTTAAAACCTTAAAAAATATCATAGCTGGACTAACAAAACTAAGTCTTCTTGTATAATAAAATTTACATGAAACATTTATTTTACATAAATTTTTATCCATATATATAATTTGCATATGTAAATTGTGGTTATTTTTAGTGAAAAAGACTTACTTAAATGACTTCATTTCAATTTCAATTTAAATTTGTTACCGTCTTATTTAATGTTATATAGATTATAATTGTAATGAAATATTATTTTTATATTAATTTTAAATATATAATGTTGTATTTAAATATAGTGAGTGATTTAATTTTGTTATCTATATTTTATTTTCTAAATTTAAATTAAACTATTTGGTTGAGATAAAAATATATTAAAAAATTAAAATAAAATTTGATTTTATTTGTTGTATCTTTTGAACACCTAAGACAAAAACTATATGCTGTTAATATTTTTCAGTTACAAACAACTAAAATATAAGGCTAATTACTTTCAGCCAAATTGTGGTAATGAATTAATGATGTTTACAGAGGGTCCTCGTTAAACAAACCAATTAATGAGAAAAGTACAAATTTTTAAAATATTTTTAAAACTGTTTGAGTATTAATATATAATTAATTATTCTATTCATATTAGTTACTTTGTATTAGTTTAAATTAATTTCAAATATATTACTTATTTATCTGTATTAGTTAATGTGTTATTTAAAAAATGTAATAAACCTTAATATAATCTCATAATTGTCATATTATAGATGATATATTAATCCAAAGCATTAAAATAAAGACAAAATTTACATGCAGTTAGTAGTTCTTGTTTGTTGGTTTTGTTTTTCACTTACCTCAGTAATTAGTAATATAAACTTGTTTATTAAATATCAATGTAAATTATCAAGACAAATCCTCAACTAAAGTAAGAAAAATATTGAACATCCTTTGTTAACAGTTGATCGAGGGATTCTAAACAAAACTTTATATCGGATTCTAAAATAACCTATGATAAATCCACGACATAATTTTTATATTTAAAAATATTTATTTATTTTGAGTTTAATTACAATATAACTTTTATATATTTAAAATTTATTTATATAAAAAAATATTTATTGTATCTAATGGTACACTAAAATACTAATTTCTTGTAACATACCTTATCATAAAGAAAACGATAGAAAATTTTGGAATAAAACGTGTAATGTGATAAAAGAAAATAACAAAATTATCAATAATTATTTCAAATTTAACCGGCTGAATTTTTTGCTTGTAAATTACAAAAACGTTTTTCTATCCATAAAAAAAAAAAGCTAACCTATGCATAAGTAAAAGATTGGAAAAGAACAGCATTTTTCCCATTTTTGGTGTACTTTTCAATATTAATTCTTAAAATGGATAGAAAAAAATTTATTTATCAAAATGGACAAATTCTGTCAGTTAGATAGACATAATTTCAAACTGGTCAAAATAAAAGTGACTGGCGATTTCGATTAATGATATTAATTAAAATTATTTCTCTCTCTATAATCATTTTTTAATTATTTGATATTATGATTATTAGGTTTAACAATTAATAAAAAAATAATAATCATTATACAATAATAATTAACAAATAATTTCTTAATTATTTAGCACTATTGTTACTTTAACAATTAACAAAAAATTATTTATAATAATTAACAAAATTGTAATAAAAAATATTAAGACATACAAATTTATTTTAAATTAAAACAAAATAACATAATGATAATAATAATAAAAGGAATTCATATGAATTTAATAATAATTATTTTTTAATTAAAATAAAATAACATAATAATAATAATTAATAATAAGTGAATTCAATAATAATAATTATTTTTTAAATTAAATTTGTATGAAATTATTCTTATTAATATTTTAAATTAAATTCATATGAATTTAATTAAAATTATTTTTATTATTATTATCGTTATGTTATTTTATTTTAATGTAAAATAAATTTATATATCTTAATATTTATGTTATAGTTTTGTTAATTATTATTATTATTATTATTGATTTGGTTAATTATTAAACATAACGATCATAGTATTAAATAATTAAAAAATAATTTAAGAGAGAGAAATAATTTTAATTAATATTATTAATTAAAATTGTCAATATATTATTTTTATTTCGACTAATTTGAAATCATGGTAATCTAGTTGACAAAATTTACTTATTTTAGTAAATAATTTTTTTTAGTTATTTTAAAAATTAACATTAAAAATTATACCAAAATGGAAAAAAAGCTTACAAGGATGAAGGAACACGGAATGGAATGTGTCATGTGAAAAGGAAAAATGAAATAAAAATATTAATATATTTTTTTCAAATAAATCGAGTATAGTTTTTGCTTTTAAATTATATCAGTAATGTAGGTCGAGAAATTGCAAAATTCAAATAATGAATTTATTTGAATTTTAGAGATAAAATATAGTGCATTCTGAATTCTGTTACTAGATATAAAAGATTTTATTTTTCAACATTTTAGCTAACTTCAACTGTTATCAGAATCATAACCACTAAAAGAACAATTAAACCTTAAACACATTTACTAAGAACAGAATCCTAACCACTAAAAGGACAATTAAACCTTAAACACATCTACTAAGAATTCATGAGATTTGTATGAACTCCACAGGAATTATGCACAGATAGATCTAAATATTGAGTCTAAAACAAGTAGGGGCCCAGAAGAGGTTCCTTTTGTTCTGTTCTGTTATATTATAACTCTGGTTTTTCACTCTTTCTGCCGCTACCATTTGTGAGGTTCTTCTTCTTTGCAAAGTATTTTGCTGTGAGAATTAACTAAAAACCCTTGAAACCATTGATTCTGTCCACCATGAACAGCAACCTCAAGGATCAAGATCACTACTTTCACTCTTCATGGACCATAGCAAAACTGGTGACCTCCTTCTTCTTCATGGTTTCCATCTCCTACTTCTTCTACTCCCTTGGATTCATCACTCATTCATACGATTGTCCTCCAAAAAAGCCTTACCCTCTTTCCACCACCACACACCTTTCCAACGCCACCACTCCTCCGCCACCTCACCACACCCCAAAACCCTCCGAGAAAACCAACATTTCCCACATAGTGTTTGGCATAGGAGCCTCATCCAAGCTATGGAGCCAAAGAAAAGAGTACATCAAGCTATGGTGGAGGCCAAACGAAACAAGGGGCAATGTGTGGCTAGACCAAGCAGTGAAAACTGAACCTGGTGATGAGACCCTCTTACCAACATTGAGAGTATCAAGTGATGTCTCAAAGTTGTTCAAGGTGAAGAATCCACGTGAGGAGTTGGGGGTTCGGATATCTCGAATTGTGTCGGAGACAGTGAGGCTTGGGATGGAGAATGTGAGGTGGTTTGTGATGGGGGATGATGACACTTTCTTTGTGACTGAGAATTTGGTGAAGGTGTTGCAGAAGTATGATCACAACCAGTTCTATTACATAGGGGCCAATTCGGAGAGCCACTGGCAGAATATTCACTTTTCCTATAACATGGCTTATGGGGGTGCAGGGTTTGCCATAAGCTACCCTTTGGCTGTGGCATTGGAGAGAATGCAGGACAAGTGCCTTCAGAGGTACCCTGCATTGTTCGGCTCAGATGATAGGATCCAGGCTTGTATGGCAGAGCTTGGTGTCCCTCTCACCAAGGAAATTGGCTTTCACCAGGTCAGTTCTCCTTCAAATTTTCTTCTCTTGGATGATGCTTTGTGATTCGTAACTGTGTCACTCAAATTGTTCAGTTTGTCTTAGGAAATTGTTCAGTCCAATCATGCATTGTGCAGTTATAAAACAAAACTTGCATTTAGTGTTACTGTTTAAGCATTAATTAAGTAGCTCTTTTGCTGCTTCAATTTTGGTCAATAGTACTGATTCATATGTATATATGTGGTTCATTATCATCATTAATTTAGTGGACAATATGGTACCTGGAGTTATAATTCAATAATATAAGTTGATATTAGAAAAATACATCAAAATTTAGGGGGCCATAATGCCATAAAACAGAAAAAGACAATATTCTTAGGTGGCATGCACTAAATACATTTTTTTGGGTTTCAGATTTGAGCCAAAGTTTCCATTGTTCTTTAAGAGATGCCTGGGAAATAGTCCAATTTCCCAATTCCTCTTGACTTTCTCCATCAAACAAAACCAAAATCAGCACGGCTAGTGTCACTGTCATCTCTCACGTTTCGAAAAAGCAATTATGAAAGTTGTTGCTTCCTCCACCTTTTCTTTTTCTCATTCATTTTTGAAAGTTAATTTTGTAGTACTTATTCAACAAGAGCTTTTAAGAACACCCAATGCATGCGTTGCCTCCACGTGTGAAGCACGTGGCTAGTTTATTACTCTTCCTCTGCAGAGGTGTCATAACATAACATGCAACCGTATTGTTTTTTTTGATGCCACGTAATCACACAATACAAAACCTCTGTGATGGATTCTTGTGGTCACTACTGTGTTTCGATGCAGATGGCATGCATGCATGCATCTTAGCTGCCATATTGTTACATAATTTTGGCAACTTCTTTATACTTTGTTTAAGGAAAATGTTTCTCTCACACATGTTGTTTTCAGTTTGATATATACGGCAACGTGTTTGGGCTCTTAGCAGCACATCCCGTCACACCCTTAGTTTCCATGCATCACTTGGACTTGGTTGAGCCCATATTCCCAAACGCCAACCGTGTGGAGGCCCTGCAGAAGCTCATTGGGCCCATGAGACTGGACTCCTATGGGCTCATGCAGCAATCCATATGCTACGACAGAGCCCGGCATTGGACCGTATCCGTTTCGTGGGGCTATGCGGTTCAAATATTCCGGGGCACTTTCTTGGCCCGGGACATGGAGATGCCGGCCAGAACCTTTCTGAACTGGATCCGGCGGGCGGATTATACCGGATTTCCGTTCAACACGCGCCCTTTCAGCCGGAATGCTTGCGTGAAACCTTTTGTTTTCCACTTGGATAATGTCATCTATGATGGGGTTGCTGATGAGACTGTCAGTGACTATGTTCGGGTCCAGCCCAACCCGAATTGCAAGTGGAAAATGCCGGATCCGACCCGAATCTCAATGATAAGGGTTCATAAGAAACTTGATTCGCATTTGTGGGACAAGGTAGGTTCTTTCTTTTCTCAAGGCCCATATTACTATTTCAATTGGGTAATATATGTTTGACTTTATATTGATGAGTGGAACTGAAAATTTGCTTACTTAAAAGGGTTTTGGTTTGTGTTATTGTTTGAGCAGTCTCCAAGGAGAAATTGTTGCAGGTTTCGACCAACAGAGGAGGAAGGAGCTATGGTGATTGAGGTGGGAGAATGCAGAAAAGATGAATTTGCTAATTAATAGTTAAGAAACATGAGGATTCAGCTCATAATATTCTTAATCGTGTTCTTTATTTTTCTTTTTTCTTATTTGTGATTTTCAAATGATTTGAAAACTTCATAATGGCAAGTGTAGAGTGTGCTGAAGACTAGTATTACAAATGTAAATTGGTGTTTCTTTGGGTGGGGTTCTTATGATGATGTAAAATTGTTATAACTTACATTAGATTTTTAAATGTGATGATAGAATACTGGTGGCAATGAGTTTCTCTGTTACATATTAATTACATAAATTTTATTCTGCATACTTTTGTTTGTAGTTTCCGACAGGTGCAAAATATATATAAAAAATAATGTATTTAGCTTTTATACTGAAAGAAATATCAGTATTACATTTCTTGTCTGTTGATGCCTACTTCTTTTTCACCCATTAAACATTTTTTTTTCTGTGGACACCCTTTAGTCTTTGACTTTGTGGAAGACCTTACAAAATATCAATCTTGTATATTTCATTATCTTCACCCTTTTCTTCATCTATTAACCTTTTTTCATCAAGCCACACTTGTCCAAAAAGTTTGATTCCTTATAATATTGTATAGTAAAGCACTAGTTTCATCAAGAAATACTAAATACTAAGTAACTCCCTTAAATTCACCTTAAAACATTTTTAATGCAAAAGGAGTCAAAATATATCTTGAATGTGATATTCTAAAGGAGGTAAAGTTCACAACAAAGTCTCCTATATTATCTATCCAACATGGTTGCATGAAATTGTTTATGTTAGATATCTTCAATGATCAAAGGAATTTCCATGTAACACTGTAAAAATAAATAAAACACCTATAATTTAATTTGTGTAAATACAACAAATATATCTTCCAAACAAAATAAAATACACTGAAGTAACAATATAAAAATAAATAATTCATATTTACTTGTTTAGTGAATGAACTTAACCAAACACGAAATCTTGTAAATTATTTCATAAAAAAATTTTACTTTTAAATCTCTATTATTGTAATTCTAAAAAAAAAAAAGAGTAATTACAAAGATGTGCCTAATAGTGTCTTGTTTCCTAAAGGTCCAACACATGTTATCATTTTACATGCTAAATTTTTCAATCACTTGTAACCATTGATTTTTAAATTTTTCATTGTGTAAAACTAATATAATTGACTCTATACATATTATCTTTGGTTTAGGGTTAAAAAATAGAATTAAAAATGTTGTTTAAAATAACATATAAAATCTTTGGTATAATGACTCTGTACTTAACGACTGAACGACAAATTTTATTTTATATATTTTTAGAAATTAACTAAAAAGTGATATACACTTTTTAAAGAATCGAAAAACCGTGTAATAATTATTGACTCATTAGTTCATAGTTCATAACACAGATAATATTCAATCTGCAAATATAGAGATTTAACAAGAAATAAAGTGATGAAATCTAGTGTCGGTAAACAAAAATCTAAAATTACATCATTAATATTATAAAAAGAAAAAACATTCTAACTAAAATCATGGAATCCAGAAAAACAAAAATCCACCCATAAAAAATTAAATACATGACGAGGAGAATGAGTCAAGACAGTGAGTACCAGGTTGTGAGAGCGTGTGGGTCCCTCTGACGTTCTTTCTCTCCCACTCACCAGTCTTCGTCTTCTTCTTATTCTTCTTCCTCTTCCTCTTCCCTCCCAATTTCACTATCTCATTCCCTCTCCTACATCACAACCATGCCTTCCACCTTCTTCTCTCTCCTCTTCCTCTTCCTCCTTCTCCTCCCTTTCTCCACCCTCTCCCACCTCTTCTCTCCCCCCGACAACTACCTCGTCAACTGCGGTTCCGCCGCCCCCTCCAGCCTTGTCGACCACCGCCCCTTCGTCGGCGATCTTGTTGACCACCGCTCCCCCTTCCCCCGCCCCGTCTTGCTCCGAAACGACAACCCCCTACCTGACTTACCCCCAATCTACCACACCGCTAGGGTTTTCACAAGCCCCGCCAGGTACTCCTTCCCCGTCTCCGACAAAGGCACCCACATCGTGCGCCTCCACTTCTACCCCTTCAACTCCTCCAATATCGATCTGAGTCGAGCTCAATTTCATGTCTTGCTCAACGGCCAGGTTGTTTTGAGCAACTTCACCCGTCTGTCCAGTGGTTCCAGAAACCCTAGGATCGTGGAGTATCTAATGTGGGTCGATGCGGATAGCCTCGTGCTCGTGTTTGTGCCCAATAAAGATTCGAAATTGGCGTTTGTCAACGCCATTGAGGTGATTTCTGCTCCCAAAGACCTTGTCCCTGACACGGCCCAGTATTTGAGCCCATCAAAAGTTGAGAAATTTGAGGGTTTGAACAAACAGTCTCTTGAAGTTATGCACAGGGTCTCTGTTGGGGGTGTTAAAGTTACCCCTTTTAACGATTCCCTGTGGAGAACTTGGATTCCTGATGATGAGTTTTTCAAAACTAGTGTTGGGTCTGAGAAGCGTTACTTTGGTGGTAGGATCAAGTACCGTGTTGGTGGGGCTAGTCGTGAGGTTGGGCCTGATAACGTGTATAACAGTGCTAGGTTGATCCAGAGTAAGAATGATTCTGTTCCCAGTGTTAATATGACTTGGGTGTTTCCTGTTGTTGGAGGCTATAAGTACTTGGTTCGATTGCATTTCTGTGATATTGCTAGCATCTCGCTTGGTTTGCTGTATTTCAATGTGTATGTGAATGGGTATTTGGCTTATGAAGATTTGGATCTCTCCTATATCACGAACTCGCTGGCTTCACCGTTTTACGCGGACTTTGTGGTTGATGGAGGAGATGGTGCTTTGAGTGTTGGTGTAGGTCCCTCGAAGAGAAGCATGTCGTATTGCATCGATGGTATACTGAATGCAGTTGAGGTCATGAAGTTGAACAATTCTCTGAATAGTCTTGATGGAGAGGTTTCTGCGGATTTTGTTATGAAGAGCTGGTCGACGGGGAATAATACAGCTATGTTGTTTACTCTGGTGGCTGCTGTTTGCATTGTGTTGAGCTTGTCCATAGTGATTCGTAGGAAGTTGCTTGTGTCAAGGGAATCCGTGTCGTGGTCAAGGTTGGCTTCGAATTCATCGGATGATAGTGTTAAGAATTAAGATTCGTGAGATATAGTTATATCAAAAGATAAGATGAAGAAGATTGGTAATATTTAGTGAGCAAGTGAACAAAGTTGTGTGTAAAATTTATCGGCAAATGTAGCCATAATAGGTGACTTTCTTGAGAAAAGAATTACTGGAAGTCTGACTAATACCGAGTTTTTAGGGATTGTTGTATCATATCATATCTGTGTTACCTTGTTTATATCATAATATGAAGGCATTCCTTTTGCCACCAGACTTTGTTTTCTTGTCATTGTTCATTTTGCTCTATTCTGTAATGTTGTAGCTTTCATCTTTTTAATTGTTTGAACTTATGGAAATTCTTATGTAGCTTTCATCTTTTTAATTGTTTGAACTTATGGAAATTCTTATGTAGTGGTTATATGAATATTACTGATACCCTAAATGATCTGTTTCGGTTTATAATTGGACCGAGTATTGCTTAGACTAATCATGAATCACATTCCATGATCATGTTGAAGCTTACACTCTTCCATTTGAACTCTTAACTTTCTCAACCATTAAAATGAAACATCCGAATCACAGGTTAACATATTTGAAATTATTGTAATGCAAAGGGATTGTGACTATCAAGAGGGTCTTTAACTTAACTCACTACATACTCCGTCAATAGAACCACAAAAGTTCAAGTAAAGCTTTGAACTTTGGGAATTCCCGTGAAGCTTTGAAATATGAGAATTTGGAGAAAAATGGTGTGATTTGGGGAAGAACCTTGGAAGGAAGGGAATCGGAGATTATATTTGGATCCGATCGTTCAACTGTTTAATTTGATTTGAGGCAACTCAAACATAAGTTAGATTTCTTTTTTATGGCTGGATCACACCTATCATAATTTGTTAAGTAATGAATTTTGTATGTTAAATCGAATATTTAATTCAATTTTATCAAAATTATTAAATAAATGTAATTATTATTCAATTTATCTCAATATTTTATAAAGGCAGTTGCTTTATGTACTAATCAAATTTTTAATATACTAATAATGTATTTATTATTTTTATTTTAAAATTTATTATTAAATATTTTTTTCTCTCACTGTAAAAACGTCTTTGTCATATATACCGTTACTTATTATTTTTACTTTAAAAATTATTATTAAATTTGTATTTATTTTGTAGAAAGAAATATGAATATCAAATCCTTTAAAATATACATATAAGAGAGAAAGAGAAACGTTAAGAGCTTTTTTTCTTGATTGTATTTACCTATAAAATTGCGTGAAAAAAAAATATTTAATAAGTAAATTTTAAAATATGTATATTAAAAATTTGTTAAATGTAAGAAGCCGTTACAAACGGGTAAGAAGCAATTACCTTATGTAAGAAGTAATTTCCATTTATAAATTAAATGTGTATTTAAATTTTTTCAATATTAAATATTACATTTTATTTAAAAGCATTTTAAAAAATTATAGAATATTTTGAAATTATAAGTTTTAGTAAAAATACATTAATTTGTGACTTTATTGATATATCTTAATCCAATGAAGGAGAAATTGAGTTAGATTGAATTATTAAAAAAATGGAGATATTCAATTGAATTTTTTATTAAATAAAATAATGAATTTGCTTAAATTATACTAATTGTGTGGTAATGAGGTGGATGGAGTAATGGGTATATGTGTATACAGATTCAACATTAAAAAAAAACCACCCACAATTAAAACTAGTACCTAGTATACTTTCTCTAATTTGATGGCTCAAGAACATTTCTATACAACTTCTAATTACATACGCATTCACCGAAGTTAACTATGGATAATATGCAACATTCATTTACGTTTTGTTCTAATTAAATTATCATTATACAAATGAACCAACATTATATGTATCTTTTTACACTAGTTCAAAATTTAACCAATATAAAAAGGTCTCATAATTTGATTTTCTAGTGTTATAAATGTTCTTGGGGGTCTTTGTTAAACTGTTGGACGTAAATATCGACAAAATCTACCTCATTCTGATTAACATTTGAGGCATTTAAATAAGAAGATTTCTAATAGAAATCACTAATTGATTTGTGATTAACAGAAAAACATTAAAAAATTTCAAATAACTTTAAAATTTTATATTTTTAATTCAAAATAATAAGTAAAATAATGTTTTTCATGTTTCAAGTTGAATAATATTTAAAGAACTGTAGACCGATCCAGAAGACAACACACCGCTGCTACTGCCATTAAAATACCTCCTTATCTGTTCAGAGGCTACAATATTTGAATTCCTAATATTTTATGGAACATGTTTTTCACTGTTCTTAATAGTCTGCAAAATTCCATCTTACTACTAATTTGTTCTCAAAATATATTAATTATTTAAATAATATATTTATTCTTGTTTTTAATTCGCTACAAAAATAGTGCGGATTAACGGTAAAAAAAAATAGTGACAATTACACAAGCAATATTAAAAAATTTGTTAAATTAATACTGAAATATTTAGAAGCGTTAATATCGTGATGTTATAAGGTGATAAAAGTAAAAACAATAAATATTAGTTTGTGCCGCGACACAAAAATAACATTAAGATTATATTTTATATTAAATTATTACATTCTAATATCGATAAGAACAAAAAGTAAAAATAATAACAAAATATACTTATGTTCGACTATTTTATAGGATATTTTATTATATTGCACGAAACTGTTTCATGGTACATAAAATTAAGTGTGCTATTTTGTTGAAGTTAACAAAGTTTAAAATGATTTACACGTGTTTCAACCAAGTTTTAAAATCTCAAAACCCCGGTAAATTTAAGTAGTATTAAATAATAGAAATCACACATTCAGAGAAGAATAATCATAAACACAATCCCGATAAATGTTAGATCCTTTCGAAGATTTTGGATCCTTTTTTGTTTGACCAAACTTTTTCTACATAAGCCAAATACAACAATTGTGAAACAATCCATTTATCATAAAAACTCTTCCAAAATCTAGCGTCTTTTAACCTTGCCTTAAAACTCTGTGCAAGTATCCTTTGAATCCGAATTTTCAATCATAACAAAGTTTAATTTACCCCACTTTTATTCAAACAAGTTTATCATATTAAGCAACACAATTCTCAATAAAATGTTTTTAAATCACAATATGTTTTTAAACCACAACTTATAAAATGTAGGTGAACTACAACAATAACTATCTATACACTAAATAATAGTAATCATCCACTAACTCAAATTAATGACAACTAATACCAACTAAATTGTACTAAACAAGTTAACTCTACATAACAACCACAATAAAATAGTTAATCAACTACCTTAAGCATCACGAACAAAAATTAATCGCTACATAAAACATATATTTAACCAAGTTAGAAACCAAACGTAAATAACACCAACACTATATCATTTTCTTATCTCCCTCATGATATCATTTTTTTTCTTATCTCACCAACTCTTTCATCCTTCTTTGTTTCTATGATCCACATTTTGGTCCCTTCATTGTACTATTTCTCTTCCTTTCTGGTTCATTTTCTGGTGTCACATTCCACTTCCTCTATTTTTCTTGTTCTTTCCTTTATCTGCTTGCTCTTTCTTTCCTTCTCATGTGAGTGGGTAAAATATTATTGTTTAATTAGATATTCAAATTATGTAGGAGATTGAAAGGGTGTAAGTATAACACTTTTCTATTTACAATTCCAAATAGAATGTAAAAGAACAATGCCAAATATTGTAGATTATTATTTAATTACAAATAATTTTAAATGAAAATTTTAAAATAGTATATATAAAAAGTTAACGTGTTTTTTCAGACAACAATGTAAAACAGTTATTTCAAAATTTGATTTATGTTCTCAAGAAATGATTCATTAATATTTGCTTCTGTTATTTCTTGTGCACACCAAAATTCCACACACGACTACACACATGAAACACGCGCAGAGCAACATGAATTTGTTTCAGACACGAGCCTATGAAGTGTGTTATTCTTAGTTATTAACCGCAAAATTTTCGGTTAAAGTGATCCCAAATTATCTTTGATTATTCCGTACTTTGACTCATCATTCATTTTACCTAGCTTTTCCTCATATAGAGCCAAATATATTGGCAATAACAACTTTCCACTTTGCACTTTGCACTTTCCAGTTTCCATTCATCATTTCAGTTGCCACAATTCACCACACTGAAGAGGTTCTTCTAACCTTGCCAACTTATACTATTTTCTATATAACCACAACATTGGTACGTGAACTTTACCTTTGTTTTTCATTGATTTCTGCTTATATAAAACTAAATGGTGTTATTAAGTTATGAAAAAGAAAAAATATATATATATATATATATATGCAGTCTTATATTTTAATACATGTAAAGAGATTATTTTTCTATTCGAATTCGTGGTCAATTGGTCATGTAACTTCACCGTTGCATGTTTTTTATTTTATCATTACAATTTGTCACATATTAATGGCTTTATAGTTTTCACCACCAACATAAGTAACTGCCGCTGAGATATATATATATATATAGAGAGAGAGAGAGACACACACACACACATTAGTTTTTGACACACACCGTTCTCTCTTGAGTGTGCAGAGTTTAAGGAAGAAGAAGAAAACGGAAAGAGAAACCAAAGATGGATGCAGAAGTGGAGAAAAAGTTAGTTTCTCAAGAAAAATATGGCAGGGTTCAATCTGCAATAAGGTGGTTGGTGCTGGTTGTGTTTGTGGGGTGGATTTTGGTATGGATAATGACTCCTACAAACACTTACATGCAAAAATGGCACCATCTCCTTCAAGCAAAGACTAAATCTGGTTTTGATGGTAGACAAGGTCTCTTTCTGATTCAGCTATATATATGAGCAAATTCACTTCATGTTTACATTCATTTAGTTTTTTTATACTAGATATCCAAATTCCAATTAATGACCTTCTTTTGCAGGAGCAATGCTTCTGGTTTACACTTCTCCAATCTTCTTCATAGCTGCTTTGGGATGTGTCTACATCCACATAGCCAAAAAAGGAAACGGTTTCAACACGGAAAGGTGCAATATTTTCTTATTCTTGAAACCCCCATTTGGATCTTCTTATCATATCATATTTGTTCTGCCAAGGGTTTTATTTTGTTAAAAACTAGTTCTGAATAATTGGCTTTATTAATTTGGTCCTTCAGTTATGAAAAGAAACACAAGGTATCCATATGGAAGCGTTGGGTGCTTGTGAGAGGTCCTCTTGGCATAGTTTCTGCGACAGAAGTGACCTTCTTGTCTATGTTCATTGTTCTCCTCGTTTGGTCCTTTTCAATCTATCTGCGCAATGGCTTTGTCAAAATCTCCCACCAATCAGCCGCAGAACTTGGTGTAAAAGTGTAAGAACATTCTTATTAACCTCTTAGATTTCTACAACTCGGTACGTGGCTACAAAACCTGTATTCTTGCATCAAGGTTTAGACTTCTCCTTTGTCATTAAAAAAATCGTTATAACCACTTCTTATACACTCATTATTACATAAAATTCATTAAAAAATTAAAATTTGTGTACCCTATTCTTCATTTAATTTTTCTCAGTAACTTTTAATGAATTTTTATTAATAAAAAATATTACAGGAATTTTTTTACAGCTCAAAAGTACAAACTGTATTGCTAACAATGAATGATTAAGTGATCCAAAGTCATATGGTCTTCATTAATGTATATGTGACATAGAAATTGATTAGTATACTGGTCTAAATTATCTAGGGATTTCATGTTCTTAATATTATTGAAAGGCTTAGTGGTGGTGATGGTGGTGGATTTTTTTACTTTTTATATTATTTTTTTGCAGCTGGGAGAAGAGACTATCTAGTGCAGGTGTGAGGTTGGGTGTGGTTGGGAACATATGTTTGGCATTCTTGTTTTTCCCAGTTGTTCGTAGTTCCTCAGTGCTACCACTGCTTGGACTCACACCAGAGAGTTGCATCAAATACCATATTTGGCTTGGACACATTGCCATGACCCTTTTCACTGCTCATGGCATTATTTTCATCATCTATTGGGCACTTACTCATAAACTTTCAAAGGTTCATCTTCATATCCTTACATCTCTTTCTTTTGGTGCCTTTTGAAACCTGAGTAAGTAGTGTTTTACAAAGTAAACGTTAAATAAAAATATTAATAAATTTTAAAATACGAAATATATTTAATGTTTTATTCATTGAATAAGCAGTAAAACTGTGGAAGTTGTTGCAGTAAGAAGTTATTACTATCACCAGAAAATTTAATGTATGCATAAAAATTCTAAAATGTAGTGCATCAATGCATTAAACTGAGACAATTTTTTCTAGGTTAACGTGAAGAAGATAAAGAGTGAATAGGGAATACACTGTAAATAGTCAAGAATCCATTGAAGCAAGCACTCACTCACTCAACAACCCAATGGATATAAATGTTGATGTTCACACTTCTTCCTATAAATCAAACCACAATAAATAGCTGTATAAGACAAAATAGCTCACGTAATAACAGTGTAAAACTCTTATTTAGTTATAGCTTATTATCATTATATGCTGCATTAATTAAATTTTTGTAATAATTATCTTAAAAACCATAGTTCAATTTGACATAAATATGACTGTAATTTATGTTTGAGCTATGAAGCAGATGCTGGAATGGAAAAGAATAGGGGTTTCAAATGTAGGTGGAGAGGTAGCTTTGGTTGCTGGTTTGTTGATGTGGATTGCAACCATCCCTCGTATTAGGCGTAAAGCTTTTGAGCTCTTCTTCTACACTCACTACCTCTACATTCTCTTCATTCTCTTCTTCATCTTTCACGTTGGCTTCTTCTATGCATGCACTATGCTCCCTGCTTTCTACCTCTTCTTAGTTGATCGCTACCTAAGGTTTCTGCAATCAAGAAACAAAGTTCGTTTGATTTCAGCTCGTGTTTTGCCTTGTCAAACTGTGCAACTCAACTTCTCCAAGAGCCATGGTATAATTAATACAGCACTCCCATGTCACTATTATATATTTTACATTTACATCCACTACCTGTTGCTATAAACCCTAGAGCAAAAAATTTATGATATTGTAACAAGATATTTTGTAGTTTTTCTTATTTATTTTATTGTATATTACGAATGTGTATTTGTTATTATGATTCTTTTTTAGATGTGACATGTGTTTTGGATTTTGGCAGGTTTGACTTATAGTCCCACAAGTATTATGTTCATAAATATACCAAGCATATCCAAGCTACAGTGGCATCCATTTACCATTACTTCTAATAGTAATTTGGAGCCAAAAGTGCTGAGTGTTGTCATTAAAGCTGAAGGAACTTGGTCCCAGAAGCTCTACCAGATGCTTGAAACCCCTTCTGCAATTGGTCATCTCAGTGTCTCTGTTGAAGGTCCATATGGACCTGCAGCAACCAAGTATCTAAGGTCTGCATCTACTGAACCAAAAGCAAATTTACATGCAATTTGCACCCCTCAGTTGTATATCTGAAAATGTTTTGATTTCCTCATATAACTAGGTATGACACTCTTGTGATGGTTAGTGGAGGGAGTGGAATCACCCCCTTTATCTCCATCATCCGGGAGCTGATGTATTTGAACACAGCATTCAGATGTAGAACCCCAAAGGTTATCCTAAGTTGTGCATTCAAGAACTCTTCTTATCTCTCAATGCTGGACCTGATCCTTCCAGATTCTGGCACCCCCTGTGATATTTCTAACATGAAACTACAAATTGAGGCCTACATCACAACAAGAAAGGAGGAGCATATATTGGAAAGTGCACTTCACCTTAAGCATATAAGATTCAAGCCCAAGCCAACAGATGCACCCATATCTGCTATTTTAGGTCCTAATAGTTGGCTTTGGCTTTGTGCTATAATCTCATCCTCGTTCATTATTTTCCTTATTCTAATTGGGATCATTACACGATACATCATTTTCCCTGTAGACCATAATTCTAATAAAATATTTTCACAATCTTTGGGGTCATTCCTCTGCATGTTAGCAACATGTGTGTCCATAGCAATGGCTGCTAGTGTAGCTGTTCTTTGGAACAAGAAACACAACGACAAAGAAGCAAAGCAGATGCAGAACTTAGAAGGGTCATCAGCAGCTGCAGAACTCCCAAAGTTGAGGGTTGATGGAGGGGATGAAGAACTGGAAAGCCTACCACACCAAACCCTAGTTCAAGCTATAAAAGTGCATTTTGGTGTAAGACCTGATCTGAGAAGTAAGTCATTTACGTATATATACTTCTTTTTTACTTGATTGAGAACACAATTCAGCACATTTCATAAACAAGAAGACCATAATCATTTTAAAAACGCAAGAACTAAAACCAAATCTGACCAAATGACCTAAAACACATTTTAGCCCTAATTTAAACATGGCCTAGAAATTCATCAATTAAATGAACTTTCAATTTTTTTTTCTCTTTTTCTCATTTTCAGGAATGCTAATGGAAGTTGAAGGGACAAAAGTGGGAGTTTTTGTTTCGGGACCCCAGAAGATGAGGCAGGAGGTTGCAGCCATTTGCTCATCTGGTTTAGCTGAAAATCTGCATTTTGAGTCTTATAGCTTTAACTGGTAATTTTACTGTAAAAGTTGTAAAATGTGGATATTCAACCTATGCATCTAGCTAGTGGTAGAAGCCAACTAATATTTATTAGTTTTGTTGCTTTAATTGTGTACATTAGCTACCTAATTAGGTCCTAATCATTGCTTCTAAGAAATTTATTATACAAAAAAGCAAATAAAATTTTAGTTAAAAATGTACTTAATGGATAAATAGAGAATGCAAAGATTTGTTCATTCAGCAAGGTGAATCGGTGAAGGATAAGGTTGAAAAGATTATGATTGTCATGGCACTGAATTTTCTTACGTGATGACATGCGCATTGATAATATCCTATTTTTTCCTTTGAAAAGAAAAAACAAAATGACCATCTTCTAGTGCTGCTCACCAACATGTTACAGTTGGGTCCAAGCAAATAACATTTCAATTGGCATAGACAATTTTTTTGGTTCTTCGCTTAATTTGCACATATAGATAGAAAGAAATTCACATTTTTTATCCTCAATTTTTTTATTTATGTTTTCATCCCAACCTTTTATTAGCAATTATTAACTGATGAGTTACCAATTCAATAATCACAACTAAATAAGACGTATACATATAGTTTTTTCTTTTGATTCTCGATTAATTTATATTTTATTTTTTGTGCTTAATTTTTTTTTTCTTTTTTCATAAAAACAAATGACATTTTGTCTTAAATTTTGTTATGAAGTAAATTACGCAGCGATGAAGGTGGTAAGGCAGTTTGATTTACTTTGCCAAAACGAGGTAAAAGAGACTAAAATTTTGTGATAATTTTTTTAAAAAATTGTTATATTAAAATCACGCCTCGTCATTTAAATATAAACATTTTTTAAGTCTTTAATTAGTTAATTCAATTAAAGTCTGTAATGAATAAAATAAAATGATTATTATCTTTACATATTAAATTACTTTATTATAATTAATAGAGAAATTAAATTTATAAGTATGAATTATTTAAGTTCCAAAAATTATTAAATATTTGTATCTCTTAAAAATAATACAATAAAACAATTATTTTTTAAACTATTTTTTCATTTAAATTTTAAGTGACAAACATACAAGAAAGAGTTAAATTATCAATTCATCTTATCAAATTAGGGATTGGTGAGTCTTATTTGCTTTATCACCCTTACGCAGCATGTATTTTTTATTCAAGAAAATACTCACTAAACTAGTATTATAGAATAATTTTAGAATCAATAAATAATAGGTAAGTTTTTATTATTTAATTGACCATAAAAATTAGAGATATATGAGTCGCGTTTAAGCAAGCTCATTATCTAATTTAATAAAAAAACATTTATGCTTTTATACATGTTAGTAATACATGGTTATATGTCAAAATAAAAACAACTAGTGCGTGGTGTTTAATATAATGGTGCTATGATTATATTTGTTGAAAGTCTTCAATTTGACTGATTATATTTGTTGAAAGTCTTCAATTTGACTAAATACAATAGAGGAGTCTTCAATCTAAAAGGTAAGGTGTGTTCAATAAATGAAAAGGAAAACAAAAACAAACTAATAAATGACCATAAACATGGGTTGGCCAAAAAAATCCACATTTAAGGAATTTAATTAAGTTGCCACTTCCTTAGATGCATGAACCAACTTTAATTATTAGTAGTTGAAATTAGTTTACTACACTTAACCTCTTATTTTAGAAAATGCTAGATGCTTCTAGAAAATTGCCCAGAGACGAGAACCTATGTAAATGTGGTTGTTGTGGTGTCTTAGAGGAAACTTATCAGCACAGTTTCTTTAGTTATAGGTGAGGCAACAGAATCCGGTGTTGGCTCAAACACATCTTCTATGGAAATACTAACTTTATCTCCTTAGATAGCTTGATAACTCTTTAGCCAGCGTAATGCTCAGACATGCATTTTCCACAATCTTGTTCAGTTGATTACACCCCACATGATGTTAAAGCAAGAGTGCATATATCAGTAAGATATGTTTATATGAAATAATGCAATGTATAAAATAAAAGCAAGTCAAAATGTATGGGCACATCCTTAACTCTAGAACCATAGAACAGAAACTAACAATTCAACGATAAGCTCAATTATGGGAGAAGAATAAGTGCATAAATTCTACTTTGAATGTAAGGCTGATCAACGGCATATAACTAATATATACAGCGAGATCTGTTTATGCTTCTACAAAAACACATGTTACAAAATGTGATCAAAAGTGAAAAGAATAATGAAATCCTCACACATGCACAAGCCTCCCTATAGATATTTCTAACCTCTATCTACATGTACTATTCTGGATTCATTGGATTAACACCAAAAAAATAATTTGTTGCCAAGAGCATGGTAAACCAGAGAATAACTTGGTATTCTGGTCCCCACAATCATATCCAAGGTAAATGATGCATAGTCCTTACGTGTGACATGATCAATGAGATTGATATGTAGCCAATGTGAAAACCACCCAATCAGATTTCTTTCAGAAGGAATCAAATGGGTACCACAGTCCTGATGTATGATCTATAGTCACTTTTATTTTCCTTGTACATTTGGAACTGATGAAAGTCTCTCTTCCAGGTCTGCCAGCAAATCTTGATATTCTGTAAATGCTGGGTGTGACTGTTGTGCAAAGGAAACAGATAGGAACATCATATTTAGTTCATTCAAGTGTACATGTCATGATGCCAAGGCAATAACCTACAACAAATAGATATACCTCCATAGTGGCGCTGTACGTTTTCCACAACCGAACATCATGACTGAACAAGTCATAAAGAACCTAAAAAATCTCAAAAGAACACACTGGTCAACAAAATTGAACCCTTTCTAAAATTGAAAGAGATCGACGTGACATTGCGGAAAAATATCTCCCTTGGACACATTGGCAAAAAGAGTTTTGATGAGTTCATGTGTGCATAATTTCAGATCTTGCTGTCCTGTACAGACAAAAGTCAAACATACCTCAGAACGTCTTAAGAGAGTAGCCAATACAACTATCCATTCCTTAAACTTCACAGAGCACATATGCGCCAGGAGAAAATCAGCATCCAAGCGGCTCTGTAATGTTCCCATTTGAAGCTGATAACAAAAAATAATGTTCAATAATGGAGAAAAAAAACTAAATAAAATATCAGTACAGATCTATACAAGCACAAGACAAATGATCAGAGATTTTTTAGCGTATACAAAATTGGCTACAGAAATCAGTTACCCCCTTTTAAGACCTTAATCATGATACATGGTTATTTTTTTCTATTAAGTTATCAATAAAGAAAGCATCACTATGAGAATATGATATCCCAACTAGGTTAGCATCTCACATCTTACCAATCACCTACTCTCCCAAGGATATGTATATAAAAGAGAAAAAGAAACAGCAATACAAAAAAAAACATGGGGGACCAAACCAAAATCTATGAATCAAGAAAATCTACACTCTAGCACACAAACCTATTTCTAGAAAAAATCAAAACTTATACAACAATGAAAAACATCCAGCCACACGAACTCAATCTTAGACTCAACCTCCAAATTAGCAATTCTATCAGTGAGAACATCTATTTCTCTTCATAGAAATGTGAGAAATTTCAAAATTCACAATATTACACATAGCCAAGCAACACTTCCATCTTCCCCTGATATTATAACGTTCTCCATAGAAGAAGAAAATTTACCAAAGAGAGAAAGGAAGGAAAATAAAACAACAAGAGGATAAATAATTCTCCAAATCACAAGACCTCCTTTAGAGAATAATTGATCAATTTCATTAAGTTAGCATAACAAACCTATCGAATAAGCCCATATCTAAACCACAAAACTTGTACCAAAATATTCCAGGCCACGGAAACAGTTTTTAGTTATCTGAGAATACAACTAAGGCTTGAGTAAATTAAAAAAGGAAAGGTACACCAAGTATCAAAGATTCCATGCATCCTCTAACAACTATACAAAGAGAGGTTGAAAAGAGAAAAGGTGATGTAAAAAACCAATGAAATGGAAATGTTAAAATCCAAAACCTTTTGGCTTATTAGTTCAAGCCCAGAAGCAAAATTCTCCAACCGAGCACTCCCTTCTTTTTCTCGTTGTAAATACTCCTACAATTGGTGCCATTGAACAATTTAAACACTTAAAACTAGAAAGTTATCTTAGGGATTAGAAAAATCAATCAGCAAGATCTTACCACTAAACCAAACTGAGTGCCTTTTACAAATGCAACAAGCTTGGAGAGCTCTTTCCCAGCCATCAGGTAACTAGCATGATTTTCTAAAATATTCTTAACAGAGGTAACATGGGCACTTTGTTCTTTGAATGAGGAGCTGCTCCAAAGATAATTACTAGTTAGTATGGTTGACAACTTTAATGCTGGAGTAACCAAAAAAAATACAATTGACTAAAGTTTACATGAACCTTTTATCTAATGATTGCTTCTTCTCACTAGAACGAAAAAGAAAATAGCCTAAAAATCTTGGAGACATTTTTTCTGAATCAGTAGATGATTGGTCATACTCCCGACCAGATCTCAGCAAGAACCGCACCTTAGAACCCAAAACAAAATGGTTAACAAAACGGAACTTATACAAGATTTATTACTTGACCAGCAAAAATGAATAGTCCAATAGCATTTCAAAATAATACCAGCTCCCCAGCAAGCTCATACAATGATTCATCAAGTGTTGCCTGTAAAAGTTTGATAATCACATTATTGATGTAACTAAAGTTCATTTATTCAAACAGACAAAAAAAAAAAAAAAAAAAAAAAAAAACTTAAGCAATCAAACCCCAAACCTGTAATAGCCGTAAAGCACAGTACTGACTGACAGCAGGACCTTCCAGTTTGGCAATGACCTATTATATTCATGTGAAATTTATTAAATTTAACTAAGCAAGTCTAAAATATACTTAATACTACAATCATACTAGAAAAAAAAAATCCTATGTTATACTTTTAAGAGTAACAGTGGACCATGTGAGAGAATAGTCTAACCAGTCAGAAAATTTATAACCTAATAAATGTCAGAAGTGTCATTCTTTATGCAACATTTAATTCATAAACCAATTCTTTCAGAAAGGAGAAACCTTGGCATGAATAAAAAAACCTACTAATTATGATTTAAAATTGAATCAAACAATTCTTATTTGCAAAACATGGCAGATAAAAGAAATATAGGTATATAAGAAAGCAAGCACAGAATGAGAAAATATTAATATTCCTACAGATAAAGGGAAGTGAGTCTTACAAGTATATAGCATGCTGCAGTGCGATACCATCTACGTTGAAAGCATTCCTCAAACAATCTATACAGAAACCCCCAAAAGAATTAGACATCCAAAATACGAAAAAACATTTACAACGAAATTTCACACAGTAATCAAAGTTGAAATTAAAATGAAAAGCATAGAAGCTTGAAGGGCATACTCAGTTGATCTTCCAGCAGCAGCAAACAAATCTGCCCAATGACGACCATCGGTTTTTCTTGCAACACTTACAACAACATCAAGGTACTCTGGAAAATTCCTGATCAGGTCACAGGTCTTCTCTAAAAGGGAGCTTTTAGATTTTTTAACAACTGAGACCTGGTTCTTGTTCACATTTGGCCTAGAATAATTGGCGTGACAATTAAACAGCCAACATCAAAACCATAAGGCAACTAAGTTTTATTCCAAGAAATTACTGCATCCATGCTCAAGCAAAGGAAAAACGCAGAGAAACTACAACCAACTACCAAACTTCCTCAGCTCAAATTAATATCATATTTCAGATTACAGGAATGATCGGATCATGAGATTAAGTCCTGTTGATTTGTAAATGAGGGCTTCAGCGGTTAACTTTCAAAGTGTTTGGGGTTTATAACTTCTAGACAGGTTTTCAGTCTGAAGAAAACAAAAATATTGATCCAAGCAGTAAATTAAACTCTGTTTTTATTATGGCCGATAAAGGTGAATGGCACCTTTAAGGCACTAAAATCAGAAGCGAGAACACACAACGAAATATTTACAAAAATGTAAACTTTACCATTCTAACTGTTATATTTAAAGTTCTCATAAATCAAGTCTAACAAAATTCCCTATAATTTAAAAACTAATTGATACTTTATATACAATATCCAATCTAAAATACAAGTAAATAGCTATTATCAGATTACAGTACACATCTAAAATGCCAAAATATCTAAAATTTGATTTATATGATCACGAGAATAATATCCCATGATTCAATAATTGCGTTGATGAAACTTACTTCTTGAAAAGTGTTTTTAAAAGTGTAATTATACATAGTATACCACCTACTTAGTGTTGATTGATTGTCACATTTTTAGAGTATTAACATTTCCAGATTTAAGTACCTGGATATATCTGCTTCAAATACTGTAAAAAGAAGCCACTCTAGACAATGTGAAAAATGAGGCTTCTCGGCTGATAGCTCTGCCAGCCTTAAAGCTTCCTCAATTTTGTCCCTCTAGAAGAAACATAAATAAACCGGAAATAATCAGACAACTATTCCTTTTCTCTATAGAACAAGAGTTTATTAAGAGAGAAATGATAAGTTAAAATAACAAGGTCCAACGTGCCTATAAAGCAAAATCATAAAAAATGAAAGCAACAAACCCCCAACTTTAACCAGACAATTGCATCCCAAAAACTCTTTGAATATGTGAGAGTTCTTATATCATGTTTAATCTATTGTTTCTTATACAATAGAGGTGAGAAATAAGAAGAGTAGAAATTCAGAGAATAAGCAATCCTTATCAGAATATATAAGACATATATGTTTCATCTAGCAGAAAAATAGGACAAAATCTGTTTGACAATTCACACATCCTCTGTGACAGTTTTGAACTATTTTCTTATCGAACTCTTTGCATGTTTCAAAGCAATGGACCACAAATTATGGCAAATATGAACAAAGACTACGACAAATTCAACAAGATTAAAGATCAATCCTACTTCATATATAGTGCATGAAAGTAAAAAGTTGCAACTCTTATCAAACTCGTAAAAGATCAACATCAATAATGAAGCATTCAATTTTCTCTTTGGTAGATAAAAACAGTTAGTTGGTGAGCTAAATTACCTCATTGTGACTTGCCTTGACATTGCATTTGCAATAAGTGTAGTAAGTCAATTTCTAACTCTCGTTGTTAAGATCATTGGGATACAATCGTATTAATTCTAAAATGCATTTCAAAATTGCTTTTGACAAAGGTCTTATTTATGAAGATAAGGGAAATACTCAAATTATTAGGTATTCTGACGCTAACTAGGCAAGGTCACCAAGTGATAAATGTTTCACTTCGTGTTATTGTGTTCTTGTTGGCGGTAATTTAATATAGTGGAGAAGTAAGAAACAAAATATTGGGACAATATCAATTGCAGAAGCATGGACAATGGCATCAACCACTAGTGAGTTCATATCACTAACGTAAATCCTCAGAGCTTAAATTTCAAGAAAATACTCAAATGCATCTTATATGTAACAACTAGGCAGCATTACACATTGTCTCTAATTTTTTTTTCTTTTATCAGGACTAGACATATTAAGGTAAATTGTCATTTCATAAGAGAAAAATTGGAGTTTGAAGACGTCACAACAACTAGATTTGACACATCTAGTGAATAGTTGACCGACAAATTCACCCAGTCTAAGAGGACCAAAGAACAATCATGTTTGCAGTAAACCGAGCACACATGACTTACATGCTACAACTTGAGAGGGGAGTGTTATAATTATATAAATAAGGCACGAGTCTTCTATAATTAGGACTATCTAAATTATACATGTATTATAAGAAATGTTTTTTATTTATTTCCATATCATATTCTTATTATTAAAGTATACCAAATCTTCTCTATTTATTATATTGATTCCGTTTTCTCAATAAATAAAGCACATGCATTGTCTTGTAAACACACGGGTTCAACTCAATACCTCTTTATTTCTTATAGTTTAACAATGACTTTTACCCACCTCTAGATTTAAGGTAAAATCCTATTTTGATTGCGAAGATGATAGTTATTGGTCCGTATAGTGATGCTATATTAAAGCAAATCCTTTTAAGAATTGAATGATCAAGGCAACCAAGAGACCAAAAAATCCCAAAAATAGAAAATGAACCAAGAGCTCAAGAAATTACAACAATCTTCAATTTAACTCAATGCAGTACCTGAAGAAGATGACGGAGTAAGCAGTGAAGTATTGTTTGTGCTTGAGGAGATGGTTCAAAACATGGAAATTCAGCACTTGCTGAGAATGACATTCTCTGGGAAACACCAACAACTACACCAGCATTTGGAAGAAGTCCCAAAGGGTAAACTTCACGGTCAAACTCCAGCTCTGGGTCCAACTAAAAATTGTGGCAAATATCAGTAAATTAACTGATTTCAGAATGAAGGAATGACTGGATTTATTTGTTTCAAATAGAATAAATTGTTGGTTTTTACAAGATTTATTATCTACCAGATAAGTTGTAAGACGATGCAGAAATTACTCAATAAAGGAAACAGAGTAAAGAAAATAACAAGTCAGATATGCTGTGTAGTTCTTCATTTAGGGTGAAACCAGAGTATTATATAGAATATGAAGCCAATCACAAACACAAACTATGTGGACCTTCAATTGCATGTGATTTCTTCCTAATTATAATACAATATAAACAAAAAAAAATCTGAAAGAATGAATACAATGTCAAACGTTAAGGGAAGAAAATTTTGCATAAATGAATATGAGGTAATGCATTATGTTCAATGCAGCCTACAAGGTTGTACATCCTTCCGGCTAATATATACCTGTAAGAAATCTTCCTGCTTAAAAGGATTAGCACCTGGAGATGGATACCAAACCTGCAACAATAAACTTCCATGTAAAAAACAACCAGACAAGTTAAAAGGAAACACACAAGAGGGTGAATCAAGAGTCATAAACCTAGTCAAATTTAGGAAGTTACATACAGTGAATAGGAAACATCTTAACAGTTTACCTGCATTCCCCGATGACCATAATCTAACCATGAAACTTCCTCAATCAAATTTGTTTTATCCTCAGACTGGCCACAGGTAACCCAAAATAGTTCAACCGAATCAGTAAGATTTCTCTCCCGTCCATCATCAAGATCAAGAAGTGAAAGCTCCCCGTTTGCCCTCAATATCAAACATCTAGAACAAAAAAACACTTTCATGAGTAATGTAATATGGAAATATCCCACCTTCTGCATTGGATGCTTCCATCCTAGTTGATTTTTCTTGACAATAAGGAAAATAAGTTTCTTCAAAGTGAGAGAAAAATAGCCCTATTGGCTGTAGGACAGCAACAAAAACAACAATGTTTAGGAGGGTCTACCTTTTCACTCAACAAGCCAACAACTCATTTAGACGTCATATATGTGTAAATTGTTATGACAATAATTACAAGGATACTTAGTTGTAATGCACTCGGATTCATGGATACTGTTATTTTGAAACGATTTAATTAGAGAAATAGCAAAACAAATTGGAGAAAGTGAGTACTGTTCACAAGAACATATACCTTGCTGGCTCTCTTGTTAATGAATCTGATGAAACTGAACTGTAATTGTTTGAAATAGATCCTCTTGGAAGTTGATCAGGAATGAATCGCATTGCAGCAGGATGGCTCTTGGCAGTCACAATTGAAAGTTCTCGTACTGCAGAAAGCTGTTTGTCATGTTATCACTTAAAAATGTATAACAATGCAGGATTTATAGAAGAAAATTGAAATAAATAAAAAA
>Ga0209489_104042_pt1 | contig 27583 bp, 11 predicted proteins | sample SiratrowhiteBW_FD_187527 | JGI IMG/M metagenome (GOLD analysis project Ga0209489, IMG submission 187527) | Root nodule microbial communities of legume samples collected from California, USA - Siratro white BW (SPAdes) (version 2) | ecosystem: Host-associated > Plants > Roots > Nodule | place... | reverse complement strand
TTATATATATATATATATATATATATATATATATATATATATATATGTGTGTGTGTGTGTGTGGACATATCATTTTATGTGATTTTATTTGCTATATGAAAATAACATAATTAAATATATTATTTATTATATTTATGTTGTTATAAAAATTTAATTATATAAAATAAAACATTCTGAATAGTTATTTTTTTAGAGTACAGAGAATTTTTATTGTATAATTTAATATTTTTTATTTGTTACTTTTATAAATTTTATATAATAATTTAAAATAGATTAATAATTTTTTTTACACCAAATAAGGAAATCCTTATTATTATAGATTATTTTTAAATTATTCTATTAATTTTATATAATTACATTTTAAGATTCTTATATATAAAATGATTTTTTCTTTAAACAATTTTACTACAATAGTCTTATTTTTGCAATGAATACATTATTTATACTAAGTGAGTAATTAATTAAAATAATAATGTTTCATTGTAAACATATTGTGCTAGAAGGTTAAAGTTGTAATAGGTGTAGAATGTGAAGAGTACCAAAATATTACCATTTTCAATAAACAATAACTAAGGATGATATAGAAAATTTACTTATCTATCTTATAGAATACAAGATATTATAAATTTAACTAACATTTTTAATAATTACGAAATTAGGTAATTTTTTCTTATACGAGTCCATAATAAAGTAGGAAAATTGTGATGGTTTTTAATCGTAAATTTTAAAAATTATTTTTTTAGTTCAATGACATTTTTAGTTTTAAAACTAGTTTTTTTATTTTAAAATAAATTAGGTTAAAAACATTCTATTATAATAAAATTATTTTAAAAGTGTGTTTATATAAAAATAACAATAATAAAATATTAATAAAAGCAATGATAATAATAAGAACACTATTATAATAATAATAACAATAATAATAAATTATGACGACAGCTCAATAGCATTAGTGGAATAATAATAATAATAATAATAATAATAATAATAATAATAATAATAATAATAATAATAATAATAATAATAATAATAATAATAGATAAGACGATGATATAATAATGATGATAGTAACACGTATTATGTATAGAAATATTTTAACAGAATATTTTTTTTAAAATATTTTAGGAATATTGTTTAGAAAATTTTCTAAAATTTCTACATTTTCCAAATGTTCTAAATTAAGAAAGAGTTACAAAAATAATTTATTCTTTCTGATTAGTGTAGGCTTTTATTAAGTTCCTTTTCTAATTCATGAGCTGACTTTACCTTATATACGCCTTTTCTTAAAGTTTTCATATATTCTGTACTTTCTTTTAATCTTCAATAATACTTCTAGTATGTATATGCTATTTTAAGATCCTCTTTAAGAAGACTCGTTCATGGTAGAGGTGAATCACAGTAAGCATAACCTAACGTTCTTCTAGGTTTATTTGAATTTAATGAGTTGATAAAATAGTATCTTTAGATACAGTTTAAGACAATTTTTTTTTATATAGAAAGTATATCAAGAGGATTGTGCTCCCTAATATACTCGAGTAAATAGAAAATGGTGGAACTAGCATGAATTAGTCACCCTAACTAATGAATGTATGGGCAACAAAATTATTTATCTCTTAACAAAACAAACAGGGTAATTTCAATATGCATCCCGTGATTTTATATGCAGTTTCATAAATTTTAAAATTGAAATTTTGCTTTTGTGGTATTACATGGCAGTGGAGGGAGATTGTTAATTTGGTGTCGTAACTTCTTTTACTATTTCTACAAACTTCATGTTTGTGGTAGTGTTTGGTGGTGTAAAATTGAAATTTTGCCTTCGTAGTATTACATGACAGAGGAGGGAGATTGTTAATTTTGTTGTTGTGACTTTTTTTTCTATTTTTAAAAACTTAAGGGAGATTGTTAATTTTGTTGTTGTGAGTTCTTTTACTACTTTTACATATTTCAGTGGTAGTTTTTGAAGTGTATAGAGAGGATTAGTTTTCTGGAATTGTGATGAAGTGAAGCTAGTGGAGGAAGGACAACTGAGTTTCTCATTTGATTTTGTAAATTTTCTTTTATTTTATGATTTTGAATTTAACTTCAAAAGAATACACTCCAAAAATTTAAATATATTTTAAATTACGAAATTTATAATTTAAATTAGACTTCCAAATTTTACCTTCCATAACTTAAATTTATATTTTGCACTGGACAATTTAAAAATCACAAATGACTTCTGAATTCTTTGAAGTGACTTACGAAATTAAACTTTAGTCACTCCAATGCATAAAAATAATATTTAGGTATGAAAAACATATAAATCAATTTTAAAGTTAATTATGCATTTTAGACTTCTACATACCAATTATACTAATTTTAAAATAAAATAATATATTAATCTGTTGCATAATATACCAAAGGTGTGAAATATTGTTAAGGTATTTTTAAGAGAATAAAGTATTTAAACTTCAAGTATTATTGGCATTTAATTAAAATTTGCTAATAGAATCATTTCCGCTATTTTTCTTAGGACGTGTTTAAAAAACTTTTCCATGTGAGAAAAATAAGAAAAATAAAATGGAATAAACTTCTTGTAACTTAAAATTAATTTATACATAAAGTATTCTATAAAAAATCACTTTAATTAATATATAAATCAATTTTAACATATGAAAAAATAAGTTTTTTTTTTCTCTACATCCTATTATTGTTAACAAAATTCTAACAGCTTTCAATACAGAACTTCGATCTTCCTCCAATCTGAGCATGTGTCCGAAATAAAAATCAAAATTCCCAAATGATTCGGGGTTCGGGAATAGCAAAAATCAGACCAGACTAGAAACACTCCTCAATACCAAAACTCCGATAGAGTACATACATTATAACAAAATTCCAAAAGATTTCAGTCATTTCTAAAATATGAACCAAAGCAGATAAATATTCGAGGGACTTAATGGAACTTTTAAAACCAGAACCAAAAGAAAACTAAAAGATAGAGCTAGAAAGTGATGACAAGAAAAAGTTTAGGATACTTCATAAAACTTTAAAATAGTTCATGATATAACATAATTCAAAATGCTTCATATCATATAGATTTAAAAAAGGAAATATATAACAGAAATCAGAGGATTCCTCAAGTTTAACACTAAAGAAAGCAAAATAAATTTAAAATAAGATTTGAACCAGAAAAAAAAAAAAAAAAAAAAAAAAAAAAAAAAAAAAATAAAAAATAAACATAAAAAAAAAAAAAAAAAATTTAAAAAAAAATTTAAACCAAAAAAAAAAAAAAAAAAAGAGAATCAAAAACATGAAATTCAAAACTGATCCTAAACAAACCATAAATCAAGTGTAAAGCATCAAATTGTACATCTAAAAAATTTAAGGTGCTTCATTAATAAGAATTATCAAGCCATAAAGAAATAATCGTTGAAGTTTTGCACACTCCTCTAAAACCACGATGCATAAACACTTAAGATTAAAATTTCATGGTGGAGTCTGGGGTCTCAAGTATTATTATCTATCAAACTAGATGGTCATCTGAATTATGCAGGAGGCTACCAGACTGCAATGGCATGATAACCTTCCACCTGCTGGGTGGTGGGAATGATGACATAACAAATCCTCTGCAGCATAACTCGAGCATTACCTGATGCTTCCAGTCCATTACATCTTGGGACAACTTAAGAATGAGAAAAGATAGGGGATTTTGTATAACTCCAAAAATTAGACTTTATCGAAGTATAAATACATATACAGAAATCAGAGCGCTAAATAATTACACTCCAAAAAGGTATATAATATGATTCAAAATCAACAAAGAAGCATTTTAAGGAATACAAAGTCTTGTTGCCAGACTTTCATATAATTGGTGATAGAATTTTCCACAAAACACATATTAGTCATAGTTCAGACAACTCAACTTATATAGACTTCATCTATTGTAACTCAATAAAAATAATTGGAGAAGACACACTTTCCATAGTTTTCTTCAGAACAATCATACCGTAACACAGTTTAAACAGGAAATTGATAATTTATTGCACCTTTTTATCTTCATGATCATTTTTCTATTATTGAGAGTGAAAGAGAGACTCTACAACATACTATTCTTCTTTGCCCATGGACCCAGCCAACTGGAAAGAAATTTTCGGAGAAGAAAACGTGTACGCAGGTGAGGAATATGACAGCTTGACTATATCAAACAACCATTCAGTTTAGAAAAACAATAAAAGAAAAATAGAAATCCAATATTTATTATTACGAAAAAAATATCATATTGATAATACATGTATATGAAAACGAAAATATCATATTTTTTTCATTTTTATTCAATTATTTATTTTATAATAGGGCGGATTCAAGTATAAGAAACTAAGATTTATTATAAAATAATTTAATACCCAGAAATTCTGAGAGCATACAGTTACTGTACTTTACAACCTCCAACCTATTTTGATTTAAGAAACAGGTTACATTAAGTTCTCATGAGAACAACGACAAAAGTACAAGAAAAAAGGAACAGGGACTTCAAAATATCTCAATATGCAGTTTAAAAGCTTTTAGTTGGCCATGAACAACATAAGGTAATATTGCAAAGATATAAGAATAAAAAAAAGATACGACTAAACATACACAGTGGTTAGTCTGCTGCAGATATAAGAATTCATATCACAGTAGCTAACATTGCTAACACTGTCCAAGTCATCAGATGCATACGGAAAGCAATATGTGAAGTTGCAGGGTGTCAATCAACAGATAACTGTATCAGACTAAATTTATGAAGACATTGCCCTATGTCATCATACTTACAAACAAAACAAGTGCAATGCTTGGCCTATCTCTCAAAGTGCCATTTTATCCTGATATATTCTGTTGTTACATCCCTGCTGTCATTCTGTCCCTGGCATTCTGTTGTTGCATCTCTCCGATGTATTCGCGGAGTCTCTCAGCTTTTTGAATCATTGAATCAATCATCTCTTCCGTTTCATCTATTATCTGTTTGGGCAAGTGAACTTCCAAGAAATCAAACCACTCACCAAGTGTCATCTTATTCAAATCAGGCCAACTTCTATCATCTTCCTTCGAATTCCCTTTTTCTTTCCCATCACAAGCCTCTTTCACACCATTCCTATCTTCACCTTCTTTAACCAATCCCCTCTTTCCAGCCACACCACACTTTCTCCTCTTCTCAGCATTCTCATCCAAATTCCCCTCTTCTTTCCCATCACAAGCCTCTTTCACACCATTTCCATCATCATCTTCTTTAACCAATCCCCTCTTTCCAGCAACACCCCTCTTTCTCTTCTTCTCAGCATTCTCAATTTTTGCCGTCACTGCACCCGTGTTCTTCGAATTCCGTGTACCGCGTGCTTTCTTTGATTCCTCCAACACAGGAACATCAAAATTATCATCACTCGAAACAGAAATCACCTCCACCTTCTCCTCCACAAGACTCAAATTCTCAAGTTCCTTAACCAAGCTCCGTCCTCTTTTCGATTTCCCCATAACCCTCCCAGGTGGATCCACGCGCTCAGATGGCTCCTCCACTAGACCCGGGTCGCTTTCATCAACGCTCTGAGCCTGACTCTTATCCGTACCCTTCACTGGCCGACCTCTAGGTCGCTTGCGTGGCTTAACCGGTTCAGAAGGAGCCGGAACCGGATCTGGAGACACAGCGGTTCGACCCCGACGCGTAGGGTTCCGTCTGGGTGGAAGAGCATTTTGTGGTTGTTGTTGTTGGAAAGGAAGAAAGATAACGTGGATGGAGGTGAATTCTCCAATTTTGATGGTAGAGTCGTGGTGGAGGGTGAAGGGGGTGTTTGGGGGAATCTGGGAGCCGTCCAAAACGGTGCCGTTTGAGGAGTCTAGGTCGCGGAGAATCCATTTGGTAGATTCGTTGAGAATGGAGAGGTGTTTGGTGGAGATGCCGGCGTCCTTGATGGGAAGGGTGTTGCCCTTCACGAGCCGTCCAATTCGGACAGCGGATCCGGGTTTGAAGTCTAGGGTTTGGCCCTGGCGAGGGCCTTGCAGAATTTCCAGTCGCAGAATCGGAGCTCCTTCTTCCATTCTGAAGTGAGAAAGTGATTCAGTGAATGTGCACAAACAAAACACTAACTTCTTCTCCCGCCCACTCAAACTTCAAAATTATTCAAACCATTATTTCAAATATTCAATTTCTACATGATATTTTGAAAAGCTGGGAATTTTTTTTTATAGTGCAGATGTTATTTAAGAATGGAAATAGTAAAAGTTCATTGTTGGTGAATAGATATTTAATTGAACCCTTATTTGTTTTCAAGGATCAAAACTTTTGAATAGGAAAAAGCTAGTAAATATGAAAAAACAAAATCAAATTTCATATAAGACGAAAAAAATATCTTTACAAACTTTTCACACTTATACGAACAGATTTGCAATAAAATTTGTTTTTTCAATTAAATAATATAGTTAATTCATAAAATAATAATAAAATAAAATAATTATAAAATAAAATATTAATGATATTTTAAAACTAAAACTAAAAATATTAAATAATAAGTATAATAATAAAATTATAAAAAATGAAATTTTTATATACAAATATTATAATATATTAAAGCGTAATTAATATATATATATATATTAATTTATTATATAATTTAATAATAAATAACATTTAAAAATATTAAATATTATATAATTTTTATAATACAAATATTATATAATATTATTAATAAAATAGTCAACGAAAATATAAATATAATTATAATTTAATAAAAATAAATATTAAAATGAAAATAAATTATGTAATAATAATACTTTTATCATTATAAAATAATAATAAAGTTTAAATTTAATATTAAAATTATTTTAAAATTTTTAATTTTATATTTTAAAAAATAATCAATTTCAATCAAATTAATATATTTTATAATGAGTTTAAATTTATTTTAAAAATAATTATGTAATTAAATATTTTAGGATAAATTTTAAAAAGTATTATCAATTATATCAAATAAATATATTTTATTTTATTTTTAATTATAAAAATAAATTTGAAATTTTATATATTAAAAATATTAAAATATTTATTATACCTAACACATTATCTATAAACATTTATAAACTTTTCTATCAAAGCTCATCATTTTCCCTTTAATCCAAACAATTCAACTTTTTACTTACTTTTATCTTAAATCAACTTAAATTTAATTTCTCTCAAATTCATTCTCTTTCAAACACACAATAAATCATAAAATTGTATTTACCAAAGAACAATGATTAAAATGGCATAATGTTTTTTATATTGAATAGCAAAAAATTATTGCAAATGTTATTGTGTTGAAATTTGATTCATTATATCCAATCATTAACCCTTCACTAAATTAAGTTCATGATTTGCTATAAGAAAAATCCTATTAATTGAGTAAAGTAGTTATAAACTTTAAAATTTAATCTTGGATACGGATCTAAATTTGGCCTTAAATTTCATCAATATGTTTCATCCTTTACATAATTTCTTTCTTCTCAAATTGCATTGACACCTACATATGTAAAAACTATTAAAAAGAGATTTGAAAAGCCAATGTGAAAATCATGTATAATACCATTTATGACTATGAAGTTGTGTTGTCTTTCAACTTTACAATTTCTTCAACTTTTACTTGGGTTAACCCAACCATTGCCAATATTTCATCTAATAACATTGAATCCATTGTATCCAATTAGAAGTATATTATATTCATGATTTGTAAAATGGTCTACGCAATCATTTTTCATGACATTTGAAATCTTGGAATGTGTAGATATTTTCGTTCTCAAAAGCTAAAGAAGGCAAATTAAAGACATCTCAACATACGTTTCTATCTTATTTGTCTATAATAAGAGAATAATTATGTATGAAAAAATAATAATAAACATCATAGAAATTACATGCTCCTAAAAATAAGAAGTGATAATCTGATTAATCATGGATTTAAAGGAGATGTTGTTTTAAAATTTTATTTATATGTATTTTTATCAGTTAAATATGATGTTCTATTAAAAATGGATATAACTTATATGTTAGAAAAAAACGTGGGTGTCAAATTATAATTTTCTTTTTTTGGTAGAATTATAGGATATTGACAACTATAGTTTTTTATAGCACCATCTAACAACCATAACTACTATTATTTTATTTTAAATTTTTATTTATATTTACCTAATTAATCAAAAATAATATTTTATTATTAAAATGGCAGAGGGTACTACTCCTTATATAAACATTCACAATATATCTTTACACATTTTTTCTTTATTCCATATTTTTATTTTTTCATAAACATTGAATTGAAAAAAGAGTACTTTTTATATGTGAAAATTTCAGAGAATTATTATAGTATTTTTTTATTTTTCTTAAAAAATTGGACAATTGTAGATATGACATTAATTTTGAATTGTTTTTATATTATGTAATTTAAAAGTAAATTGTGCAATTATAGTAATTATCTTTAAGTGACATAACCTTCTTTGAATTATAAGTTTTTTATTTTATTTTATTCCTAACAATTTTTAATTGAATTGAATTTTTTTATATATTTTTGAATTGTTGTTTTCATGTTCTGCCTTTGTTCTCTCAAAAATAAAAATTAAATGTCTACACTTATATAAGTCTATGGGTTAAAATTTTATAAGAATTTATATTCTATACAATTATTTATATTCTTACTATTGTGTTTTTATTTTTGTTTTACTTTTTGATGCGGTACTTACTAAATTTAACTTCTAACACTAAATCAAACTAAAATAGACTTACACACTCATCACTTATTATATTGGTTATGTATAGACAAAAATTTCCTCACATGTGTTGTATTGATGTTTGAATTTTATCCATTAATCTTTGTACAATTGTCTCTTCATGCTTAGACCTCTAGTGATGTTCCGGTACATCTTTGTGCACTCCTCTCTTGCTAACTCTTATCAAATTTAAACAATGGATATTGTACTTTCATTGCTCAACATAAACAAACCAATTGATGAATGATATCTCCTTCTAAAACATCCACATCCCTCCACAAAGTCCTTATTTCATAATCCATACATGTGAAATATGTTCATTAAAACTTATAGGTATTTCTAATATACTCGTTGTGGAAAAGAAGTCTTAATAAACACAAGTACATTGTGACATAAAAAATTCAATGTGTCATTGTCATTTACAACCAGAGAACCACATAAACTAATTACCTTATTAAGACTTTCTACATCCACTATAAATAGTGATATTTCATAACACTTAACACAGGTCAGTATATAAGATGACATCATAATCGACTTCCATTTTTCAATACTCTCAAAGTAGTTTTTTTTTTCATACCTAATGAGTAAAATACATATATTTTTTCCTTTATTTTCTACATATGATGAGTATCGTATAATTTCTTACATACATTAGTCTAATCTACCATTTTATTTATTTATTTCAATAAGTGATATCCACGATAACAGATCGGGGACATCACATCATTATAGTTGTGACTTCAACAAATGGAGATTAATTTTTTCATATATCTTGCCAATTTTCAATGGTAAATCATGAACATAAACTTTTTAGTATGAAAGTTATCATTTACTTTCAAGAAATACATGTAACAATGAAAGATGACATTTGTGAAAATGATAGAATTATAATTATGAAAAATAATTATAACACTATATATCTTCTTCACTAATGTTTAGGAATTTTTAATCTCTAAAGCCAAATCAACCAAAGAGGCTTGTGACATTTTGTAAAAAACATTTACAAAGGTGTTGAAAAGAGAAAAAAAAATAAAAAAATTAAGTTACAGGTTCTAAAAGAACAATGTAACTTGTTTACTATAACTTTAGTGGGGGCTTGTGAGAAATAATTATAAATCAAATTTTTAAAGAAAAATTTAAGAAGTATTTCCTATAAATTTTGCAATCGCAAATAAGAAGTCTAAGAACATAAAAAAAATGTTGATAAAGTTGTTGAAAAACAAATATTACAAGCTAAAGTTTTAAAATAAATAAGATACGAATCGTGAAAAGAGGACGAAGACTAATAATAATTTTCATACTAAAAAATGATTTTCAATTTAAAGTAATTTCAACTATAACAAATTGTAATCCTCAGATAAATGTGATATATGATGATATAATCGAGATAAAGATGAAAATAAAGATTAAGAAAAAAAAAGAGATTGAATTTTATTTTAAGACATTTTTGTTTAGTATAATGATAAGATATTGTCTTTACTGTAAATTTTTCAAATATTTTTTCACAGTCAAAATTTTGCTAGGTGGTAATTTTTCAACTATTCTAATTCGATGACGTGGAACTTGTCTTATAATCAGATTGAGTCTCAACTTTTTATGTTTACCATGATGAATTTTACAATTTTCTAAAAAAATGATTGCTTAATTTTATTAAATATATCTTTTTAAATTTGTATAAATATACAATAATGAATAGAAATATTAAATTAAAAATATACATTAAAATATTTAAGGCAAAGATTCACAAAAAAATATCAAATATCATGTTTATAAGTTTTAAAAATGAAAAATTACAAAAAGGAAACTTCCAATACTATTAAGACTTAAAATAATAACAAAATATTAAAAAATATAAAACCATTTTTATACCAAACCTATTTTTGTAGTATATATCTTATATTGAGTAAAAATAATTTAAATAATTAAAACTTAAACAAAGCGTCTAATAATAAAAAATAATGAAAGTTGAAGTCTAACAAACATACCATACAAATTATTACAAAATTATGATGCGTACTATTAAGTTTTATTGAATAGGTAATACTGTTATTTATCAACAAAAATTAACAAAAGTGAAACTATAACATGTTTAATTTAAATTACAAAAAATATTCGTATGAATTTTAATACAAATTAGATCAAAAAGTAAAATTCTTTATGGAATAAAAGAAATGTTTAAACTTTCTCACTTAGAATGTGAATTGTGTAGATGAAATACTTTACCACCATTTTCTTACCCGCCTCCGCCAACGCGGGGTTCCAGCGCCAATGACATGTCACTCGTACATGAAAATCCAAAAAAACCCTACAAAAAGAAAAAAAAAAAAAAAACAAAAAAAACCATACAAAAAAAAAAAAAAAAAAAAAACATATAAGAAAAAGTTGCGTATTCCATTCTATTCGATTCGAAACTCGCACTGGCTTCGCTCCCCCTCTTTTCTCTCTCTGCTCCTTTCATCCGCTCACAACCATCATCGCTCGAATCACTACCAACGATACCTAACAATAAAATCTATAACACCGTATTCGATTGGTATTTGATTTGAGTGAAATCAAACTAAGATGTTAATGTTGCAACTGCGAAGATAATTCTCCAGCAATGTTTGAGGGACTGGTTCATCAGTTGCTCCTGGGTTACCTGGGACGGTATTTCAAAGATATCCAGAAAGAGCAGCTGAAGATTAGGCTCGGTACGTGATTTACTCGTTGTGCTTCTTCAGTAATTATGTTTCCTATTGTTTTGATACTTACCTTTTGGTAGTATGTTAGTGCGTGTTGAAATTACCCTAGTGTTTACGTTCTTGCCAATGCTGCTGTCCCTCACTCTTGTGTAGTTGATTTGAGTGGAAACTCAGTTTGGACTTCCGATAATATTTATCTGCTCCTCTAACAATATTTTCAACAAAATATGTCAAATTGCTCTTTTGAAAAAGTTGAATTTCTGTTTAAAAGGTTGTTGAAGGACCTATTTGATTTCAAAAAATTGGTACTGATGAGTCGTTATGATGTGTTGAGGTGGTTGTTCTCAGATGACCAAACTGATAGCACTTGTATATTTGAAAGGCCAAAATGGAGGTTTACTTGTTAATTCTATTAGTTTGTGAATCAGTGTTAGCGCATTTTTGCGAACTGATCTTTGAGTTGACATTTATTATTGCATAGAGGAAGTACTGTTGGAGAATGTGGAGCTGATACTCGATGCATTTGATTATCTCCAGCTCCCCTTTGCACTAAAGCAAGGTATAGCAAATTCATCCTCCTACAACATATAATTAACAGATGCACCTCATTTCCATAAAAAATCTGTACCTGTTTTTCTATTCCATACACTTTGTCTTCTATTTATAGTTATGCTGTTCTGTTTTTGATTTTTTTCTGATGAACTGGTTGATTGAAAGAAGTGGATTGGAAAATTCTTGTCGAAACTCCTATATTTCTTTCCTAACATAGCTTGAAAATTTGGCTAGGTCGAGTTGGAAAGTTAAGCATAAAAATTCCTTGGAAAAAGCCTTGGGACCCCATTATAATAATTTTAGAGGATGTCTTTATTTCTGCATCACAGCGAGGTGATCAAGAGGTACTTCTTAATTCCAGCATTCTGTGTCTAAGCTTCTCTTTCAAAAGAACCTATAACCAGTGACCTGTAACCATTAATGAAAAAACATAGTAAAGAAATTTTAGATTCTCAGTTGTTTATTTGTAGTCAAACATTTTTGTTATGTACGATATTTATTGTAGAGTTTATTAACTATTCTATGTTGTTGTAATAGTGGAGTTCTGATGCTGTTGAAAAAAGAGAATTTGCTGGAAAAAAGGCCAAGCTAGCAGCAGCAGAGTTGGGAAAATTATCCAGACGGGTGTGTGGTAAGCCATTTAACTTCCATTTGAAACTTTTATGTTCAAATATATTTTATTATTTTCTATGTAAGAAGGAAAATTAAATTTCCTGGTGAAGCTCCAAATAAGGCTTTGGATTGTATCGAACCTTGATTTGAGAGATAGGGAATATATTATAAATTCAACGGAAGGCCTCAAGAAGGGTTTACAGCTTTTTCCAAAAAAGTAAAAACTAAAATTTTCTTTTGTATGATATCAATTCTTAAGGTCTAACTTCTTGATAAAGCTCCTTCTCCCTCTACCTGTGGCTACACTGCCTTGACATGTTTAAGCCTTGATTTTTATCTGTTGTGAAAAAATATTTTCATATTCATCACTTAACATAAATTAGGGCAAGCCTTGGTGCAACAATAAGGTTACTGCTTTGTGACCTGACTCATGGGTTCAAATCCTGTAAACAGGCTTTCTGCTTTTTGGGCTAAGGTTATGTACATCTACCTTCCTCAACCCTTACTAACAGAGCCTCGTACACTAGGCTCTTTCTTATTCTTTACTTAATAAATAACAATTAACATTGCCATCCTTTTCCATTTTGCCATGGTAAGTTTCCTTCTCAATGCCAGCATATCTTAGGAATGAATCTTTTTTAAGGACTTTTATTAAGCTCAGGTTCTCATGTCAGTGAATGAATTTCAATTTCTTCATTTATACAAAACTTATCTAGGGCTTTCAAAAATATTTGAACTGAACTAAATTGATTCTGAATTGAATTGTATAGAAAAAACTAAACTGAATTGTTATATATTAGTTTAGTTTTTAATGACTGAATTTTTCCTAAATAGAACTGTTTGAACTAATCTAGACTATAACTTATGAGATTGGAAAATATATTCCAAAATAAGATGTCCATTGGTGATAATTCGAACCATTCAGATAGTTCAAGCAATTCAAAATTTAGAATAATTTAATTTGATTCAATTCTCTAAAACCATGATGCTAATCACCTTTAAAACTCAATTTCATAATAATTCAATTCAATTCTTGCATTTGCTTAGCCCTAAACTTTAGCGGGCCCTAGTCAATTCCTTCTCTCCTTAATGACGGGGAGGAATGTGTAGTGATGAATCCATATGTTTTCAAAGACAAGATGGGAACCAATAATTTTTATTATTTATTGGCTAGTCGGTTTGTTTGGTTTTCAATTCCTATAAAACAATGATTTGGGAGCAAATGTTTTTTACGTTGTTGCATGCTTTACTACAGAAGATAGTAGGATACATTATCCTCCAATGGTTTTTTACTTTCCTCTCTTCTTTCTAACAAACATTTGAGAATTTAATAATGTTCCACAAGATTAAATTTCAACTTTTGACCTGTTTTCTTGTGCTAATACATGTGATGGTCAACCTAATATGATGGTGAAATATTGTATATTTGGTTTTTATTAATAGGTTTTTTCTGCAGGTAGTCAAGCTGGGCAATCGTTCATTTCTCATGTAACCACAAAGGTAGGATTATTTCTTTTTCACTAGGTATTATTGTTGTTTCTGCCTAGGCTAGTCTGTTTTTGTCAATCTAGTCTAGTTTGTCCTAGGTGTCAAGGACCAAGCTCCTGTAAGTTTGTGTTATTTGGTAAATGCCCAGGAATGATTTTCATCTGTAATGTGCCCCTCATTTAATTTACTTAAAGTGTGAATATAACATTTTTTTTAAACCGTACTTGGCTAGCCCAACCAGTCTAACTAGGAACCAGTTTGGTTATACCCTCAACAGTTGGCGACAGTGGAGGAGCATTGGTGGCGACAATTGGAGTTTTGGTTGTGTTGATGGGAGCTTCAATGATGTTATTGGTGATGTGAGCTTCAGCGACGACAATGGTAATGGGAGTGTCAACAATAATGATGGGAGGGTCGGGACAGTTAAGGGAGGGTTACTGATGGTGATATGGGGGTAGACTATGGCCTGCAACAGTGATATGAGGGTCTTTGGTGGCCAACAACGGCAATGGGAGAGCAATGGGGGTCGTTGCCATTGTGTTTGCAGAGATGGAGATATGGTTCAGATTCACGTTTTAGATCCCTAGGGGAAATAGGGTTGTGTTTTTTCAACTCTAAAGCTGGGTAAATGAACCCAACCTGGAAAGCCCAATATGGTTTGATTATTATTTTGTGTTAGAAAACCAAGTCCACACAGACTCAGTTCAAGATCAACATGACTGACGAGCATCCAATTTTGCTAGCAAAATTGTGATTTAGCAACGGTTGTGAAATTTCCATGTTGCCCACCAAGTTTGCCTGCTTGGTCACCAAAACTCCCAATATCATGCGAGTTTAGGGGTATACTTGCAAATTTGACAAGATTGGTTGAACTATTAAACCTTGAACTGGTGCCTTTATCAATTAAATGTCTGATTAATTTTTCAAAATATTGGAATAGAGCATATATATATATTTATATATATGTATAATCATATCTGTTTCTAAACTTGATTTTTTAAGAACATCGTAGGCAGCGAGAACCAAAACACTTGGTCAAATGTACCATATCAATGACCACCTCTATTGAAGCTTTCTTGTTGCTACGAATTTGCGTTGGAATGGTTTCTAAGTTTATCTGGTATTAATAAACTTCTTATAGCTGTATTGGATAATACTACTGTTTTGCATTTTTTATTTTTGTTGTACACATTGTCGATTTCATTTTTTAAGTTTCTATTGCTGGACCTTGGTGCAGAATAATTTATAAAAACGAAGAAGAAAAATTACAATTTCAAATTTATATGAAGATTTGTGCCATTGTGCCATGTTAGTTGCTATTGAGTTCTGTTTTTGTGGTTTTCTGTTTTAGTAGTGTAGTTATGGAAGATATTACATCGTCCTATTTGTGTAGATTTTATATCTCTTCTTAATGAGTGTCCTTTTCTTCCAAATTGGACACTCATACTTGGTTCGACTAATGCTTTATGCCAATATGTTTATACCTTATTGCTTTTCTTTCAGATCCTTGACAGCATTCAAGTAGACATAAGGAATTTTCACGTATTATACAGTGATATGCAGAATGATACGGTATGTTTATTTTGCACATTTTCCCTTTCAAATTACCGAGGTCTTGCATGTTGCTCTCAAATCTACTTATTTTAAGGATTTGCTTATTTACAACTAACTTTGACTAACAGTTGTTTATTTTTAATGTTTTTCAGGGGCATGTTATGTTTGGTTTGAAGTTTACTAGCTTGACCATGAAGCAAAATCTCCTCGGGTAATGCTCTCTTATTTTCGTCTTACTTTTATAATTAGATTTTTTTTTTGTTGAAGATTTTTAAAGAGCTTTTTTCTGGATCTATTTCGGGGATGTGGAATATTTGATATGAATGTTTTCATGATTGTATTCTCGAGTTCTTAGTGATTTCTCTGGAATATTTGGTTTGAAAGTTGGCTTCATCTTGTAAATGTTAATCATTTTACCTTTATTAAAAGGATTAGTGACAAAACAAGTCATTGAGGATGATACAGCTCTGGTACCATGTCCGGAAGATAGAAATTCAGAAGGGATATAAAGAATTCTGTGTGTTTTGTACACACGAGTGTTGTTATCTAAAATAGAAAGAGATACAATAATAAGGAAAAAAAATCAATATTAATTTCCCTATCAAATCATACCATATCTTCCTATTTAATGTAATCAAATCATATCTACTAACATAATCAAATCATATCTCTAACACTTCCTATCATGCTGGAGCATATGTATCATATAATACATGCTTGTTACAAATGTAATTAACACTAGAGCCCTTTAGAGAATCATGTAAGCCATTTGGTTGTTTGAGCTAATAAGTTAAATAATGACAAATAATATCCTTGACACTCCCCCCTCAAGTTGGAGCGAATGAAGCATATCAGTCAAACTTGTTACAAATGTTGGAGGGCATGACAGCTGCTGTTGAGCTAACCTTGCTTGGATATGTTCAAATCATACCATATCTTTCTATTTAATGTCATCAAATCATATCTACAACATAATCAAATCATATCTCTAACACTCCCATTCAAGTTGGAGGAAATGTATCATCAGACAAGCATGTTGTAAATGTCATTAACATAGGACCCATTAAGAGAATCATGTCAGTCATTTGGTCATTGGAGCTGAGAAAGTAATAATGACAAATGATGTGTTTAACACCTGCCTCAAGTTGGAACATATGTATTATGAGTCAAGCTTTTTGCAAATGTTGGAGAGCACGAGGACTGCTATTGAGCAAAATCTGGTTGGATAGTGCCATGACTGTTGGAGAACAAAAATGGTTCGAGTGCACTATGATTGCCCAAAAGCAAAAAAATGTGTAAAGGACATGACTACTGTGGTAAAGCAAAAATGCTTGGGGAACACCATGACTGTTGGAAAGCAAAATTGTTCAAAAGACACAGCAGCTGCAGGAAAGCTCGAAATGTGTAGATGACATGACATGATTGCTACTGAAAAACAAAAGTGTTTAGAGAGTATGGTGGTTGATAGGAAGAAAAAATGCTCTAAGGGTATGAAGAATGTTGGAAAAGAAAAGCTTGCTGGAAAAAACGATGGTGGTTAACACTGGCGTTGACTAGAATGAAAAAACAGAAACTGTAAAATATACGAAGTTTCTAAAAAATATGAGCAGTGGGCTCACAGGGAAAGCACGAAAAAGGATCTCATTGGGCTCTTGATATGTTGAAAGGATTAGTGACAAAACAAATACAGAGGATGGTACTAGAAAGTACCAGGTTGAGAAGCCTGAAAGCCTGAAACCCTGGGAAGGGATATAAAGAAATCCATGTGTTTTGTACACGAGTATTCTTATTTATAATGAAAAAAGAGATACAATGATAAAGACTAAAATCAATATCTAATAATGAGAAATGTTTGGTAAGATATTTCCCTATCAAATCCTATCATACCTCCCTATTTAATGTAATCAAATCATAATTCTAACATAATCAAATCATATCTCTAACAACCTCCTTTGAAGTTCAAATTAATTGTAACATTCTGTTGGTATAGTTAATGGTATTGTGTTTGAAATGTTGTAGTCCTGTTTCAAATTTTATCTCTACCCTGCAGGAGATTGCAAGTGAGCAAATCCCAATTAATGCAAGTGATTTGACTTAGAGTGACTTATTTTTTCTCCTTATATTTCAGGTCTGTAAATGGAAGGATGAGAGTGGGCCAAGAACATAAAATAGTAGAAGTCAAGGGGCTGGAATTTTATTCCAGATTGTTTCATGGCTCCATGGACTTGGTAACTATGAACAGTATGGGTGACTCGTACTCAGCAAGCAATATTAGGTTGGAAGGAGAACATTACTATTCTATATTGGCACCATGTGATGCAACCTTAATTCTTTCGGTATGGACATCTTTAGTAGAACCCGGATTCTCAGTAGTTACATGTTGCATCTTACTAATTGTTGTTTTATTTATGATTTTAGCTCACTGTTAGAAAATGAACTGTAACTTTATATATCTATATCTATTACAAAGAGAGAGACGATGTGTATGGTCCTGCTTATGGTCTCTTTAGTGGTGTTTCTTTGTTTGTTAGACGTGCAAAGTAGTTAGCATGCCCTATCGCATGATTCAATATCTTAGGTTCTAGCTGTTTTCTTTTGTAATTTACTTGTCATGACGTTTCAGCCCCTGTACTTTTCTGTCAGTAAAGTTTCCTATTCCTATTCTATAGTAATTGTAATCAATGTTGTTTATATTGAGATCCTACCAAGGACTGAGAAGGGGGTGAAATATTGTAAATCACAGAATCGTAACATATGGATTGCAAGATCCTACTGAAAATGCAAATTTATACATATTCATAAAAAATGATGGCGTTAACAAAAAATGACATCTAAATCACATCATTTAACTAAAATTTAAAATTCATTATAAAAAGATCTCATGCATCGGACAACATAATTTTGTGATGACACAATTATAAATACTAAAACAACAAATTGGTTCTAGTGTAACCCAAGCATCAAAACTTGAAGACATTTTTTGGCATGACAAGTTAACTCAGAATATAGAGGGAGCAGAGATTTAGAAACCAGAACAAAAGCATGAAGATGGTAATGAAGTCACCAGGTGGAAGATCTGAATGCAGATGATGCAGATGGCCGAAATTGTAAACCAAAACTTGCTGATTCCATGTTCCAACAAGCAAGATCAGTGATTTCACTCTGATCCAGCATGGACAGCCCTCCAAAACACATAAGATTGTGCGATTTTATGATCTTAGACACAGTTTTGACAGCCAGTAGCTTCATTTCTTGCAAGTTTTTGCAAACACTCCAACCTTCTTTTATATTTACTGCATATTTCCGTTAATTGTGCAGTGGAGGTGTATTGCATTCCCCTTATTATTTTTATGCATAACCTTCTGGTCAGTATTCTTTTAAATTAATATTAAGACCGTGAGAAGCTTTTCTTTCTACTTATGCTTTGTTTTTTATTCTCTTTTCTAGGACAACAGGTTGCAAAAGCTTGATGGCAATGCTCCTCAGTATTCTGTCACTGCCGAATTGAGTGGTTTGGTTGGTACCCATTTCATGGACTTGGTCAATTTAACTAATGTAGTGGTATTTATCTTTTTTCTGTTCTACCTACATTGTTTATGTGTAGTTCTAATATTGTCCCCATTTATCAGGTTATATCCTTAGACGAGGTTCAGTTACAGCACATGTGTGTTGTGTGGGATTATATTTGCACTTGTAGATTAAGAGAAAAGTAAGTTCCTTGCCAGAAGCTTGACTTGAAATCTGAGGAAAAACAATTAAATACACTTTATATTTTCAGAGTGTGCAACAATTTATTCAGCCTTGGTCATAAAAACTTATGCTGGAACCATGGCGTAATTGAGTCTGATTACAACAAATAAGAAAATCTCGACTAATCAATTCAAATAAGGAAAAAATAAATCTGCAGAAAGGAAAGAGGAAATAAACACATTAAGCTCATGCTGCACATTTTACAACAGCTGTTTTTAGTACTGTTAAAGAAGTACCTTCTGGACATACTTTCACATGATGTATAAATATTTGTTTTTTTTATAGAAACGAAATATTGATATATATGAAGTGAAACACGAAGCAAGGTTAAAACACTGACAATTATTTACTGTTCACTTAACTTTGTTTATAACAATTTTGATTTTAAAGAAATTGTAGAAACACTTCAGCTGATCAGATAGGTTCTCCAATCTACTATTAAAGTAAAAAACTTTCACAGTCTGTCACTTTTGCTTATTGCAGTAGTTAGACCAGTGGATGTGAAAAATATTTCCAGTTATTGACTGCTCAGTTATTCTAATATTATATCAACAATACAATAATTCCAATTATATTCATTGGTTTATGCTTTTTATCTATTGTAAATTGCGAAAATGTTTATCTAGGAAGACATGTGGTTCCGCCAATTGTATGATTCTCGTGTTCTGCACAAAGGCTAGATCTAACTTCAGGACAAACCATGCACAACTTCATTGTACACATTAGTTATCTGAGTTGAAGCTAAAAATAGTTTCAGACTTCCAGTTCTTATGCTGAATAGTGTATCAGAAGGATCAAAACTGAATACTTTTTCAGTGACTCAGGATTTTGTAATTCATTGATAGAGCTAAACTGGTTTCATACTTTCAGTTGTTACATTTGGTAACAGAAGGGTTGTGTAAATACTTGGTACTTGCATCAGTTACTCTATAGCTCCTTCAAATCTTTGATTATCCAAATGTAATTAATTTGTTCTTTTCCCTTCCATGAGCATTAACTGGGGAAAATCACCTTTCTAGGATCAGCTTGATAGCTATTATTCTAATTGTATGTTGCCTTTATTTAAATTCTCGCTTTTCAAATGAAATTGTCTCTTTTATGTATTAGGTTTTTGAAATTTTTAATCATTATATTATATAGGTATGGACGCTTTCGCCCCTGGCATTGTCTTTTACCAAGAAAATGTGAAGGCTGGCAAATATTTTGGTGGCACTATGCTCAGCAATCAGTTCTTTCTGATGTTCGTAGGAAATTGAAGAAAACATCATGGAGATACTTTGGTGATCGATTGTAAGTTCATGTAATATAATTTTGCTCTCACTAATGGTTGTGTTTGATTTCCTTTTGTGTCATGGACGCCAATAATCTGTGAGGGAGGGATTGGTGTTCAATGTGAAAGCGGGATTTGTGTAAAACACGCTCAGTAACATGAAAATTGCAAATTTTTTGTTGTGTAATATTCAATATATGCTTGCCCTTTTGGTGTGCTTGCGGTTATGAAGTATTTCGCATGTTTTTATTGAAGTAATAGGAAAACTAAAATGTATGGAAAACTTAAGCTTACAGTATACATACTGTTGAAGCTAAAACCAAAATGTGAGGACAGTTATAACTGAAAATAACAGTTATAGCTGACTCTGGCAGAAACTTAAATGTATAAAGCAGACTAAATAACTAGGTACGAGGAGATAGCCTTGGAGAGGAGTATTCTCTCCCTTTGTGGCAGTTGAAGATAGGTGAAAGACCAAGGGTAACTCAACTACATTGACTCTGAATCTCAAAGACAGAAACCTAGTAGGAGATAGTTTTTTTTTTGACAAGGTCAGCCCATTGATTAAGCTTAGGATGTATTTACCAAGGAGTGTGTTAGCTAGGATTTTCTTTGACGAAAGGAGATGAAGTTCTATTTGCTTAGTCTTAGACTCCTAATATGATGTATAGGGTTGTTAGCAGTGGTGGAGCTTGGTAGGGGCGGAGGAGGGGCATGGCCCCACCAAACATTTTTGCAATGTTGATCACATTACTTTGAATACCACTTTGTTTTTTTAACATTACATTGTTCCCCCTTAAATTAATGATTTTAAATGACGGTTTTGATTTAAGATCGAATTTCCATATTGTCCTCTTTTATCTCATTCCCATTCTCATTACTCTCCCTCTTTCTCCCCTTCTAAGTAATCCTAACCCTTACTTTGTTGCCTTTCTCTTCCCTTCCCTCTCCGTCTACTCTCTCTTTATCTCCCTCAATATCTCTTACCATCTCAATTCCTTCTCTCTTGCCACCTTCATTTCATCCCACCAGATCTAATGACGTTTGTTGTGTATCTATAGGCTAGTGCACCAAGGGAGAGTTTGTTTGAGGTGTCCATGTTTAGTCGAAGTAGAGTAAGTCATTGTGGTTTTCTTTGAAGAATAATGAATGTGACTTGGTTGTCTTAGAAGAGGGTGGAAGTTGTGTGGGTTGTCATTGGATGGGTTTAATTTGGTTCTATTATTAGATGAGATTTAGGGGCTAAACTTGACTCCAAAGTGGTTTCTGTTGTATGGGTTTGATTTCTCCTACAAATCTCTCCTCCATTGCTAGATTTTCCTCCTTTGCTTTGCACCCTCTTGTTGCTGATGCACCTTGTCATTGACAAGCCTTAAGCCACAGGCGACATTATTGTTGACAAACCTAACAAAAAAATACAGTGAAAAACTATAAATGAATTATTTATTATGCTCAGAAGTGAAAGTTTAGTTGTTGCTAAATGTAATTATAAATAGACAAATTCGTTGTTAAATGTGAATTGCAGAGACAAGTGATAGGCTTTGTATTCACAATTGGCAATTTGATTGATAAGAATTGTCTTCTGATTTTTTTTATCCTTATATGTTCTGTTATCCATAAAACTGAAACTGCATCTGTCTTCTGTGCTCAATTTTATGTCCTTATTTTGATAAAAGTTGTCTAGAAATAGAAAGAGAGAAGAGTACACTAAGATGGAGAATAAGGAATCCTTTGACTAGTAAAAAGAAAGCCAAAAGAGTTTGCAAAACCACAGGTTTGAAACATATCAGTGAAAGGGCTGCTCACTTTGCATATCAGAAATACTAATACCCTGAAATAGACCAACATTGTGTCATTTGCAAAATTATAAGTGTGAAAAAGTAACTTCCTCAGTTCTAATCGTTAGAACCTTGATTAAACCCCTTTCGATAGCTCTGGACTATATTGTCTGCCAAATTTGTTTGTTGTACTTATTATGTATAGTACTTGTATCTTTAAATTTGTCTTCCTTTTCATGCTTATAGGGCACCAAAAGAAAGAGAAATGTAGTATACCTCATTCCTTATGATTTGTGTTGTTATGCAGTCTCTCCTTCACATTCATCTACCTTGTCTTAGTAATTCTTTAAGTTTCCTGGATGCAGAAGTTTTCGACGGAAATATATGAACTTGTACAAGACTAAGTTGGATTTCCTCCAACAAGAACAGGTGGTTTCTTTTCCTTATTTCTTAAAGCCTTATAGTCGTAGAGATACATGTAATTTGTGTGAAATACATTTAATGTTTGAATGTGGTTTTGAGAGTATGCAAGTAGTGTCTTAATTCACATTTTAGGATAAATCATGATTCGTGGAAACACAATTTTTTTCTTATCTAAATTCAGCATCACTGTGTTTAGACACATGGGTTTCATCGTAAGTCTTCTGTTACCATTTCCATTTAGATGGTACTAGTGATGCAAAGTAACTTATTTACTGGCAGGTGGACCCAATGACCCCCTTTATTTTTAAACCATGCTTCAACTTTAGTCTCCTGTTCATGCTGCTATGCAATCATTGCAGCAGCTTGAGACACTTTTTGGCCTTAATCTGTGATGGTTTTTGGCCACCATGAACTGTCATTTGTCAAAATTTCTGGCTGACAACACCTCTGACTAATGAACCTTGTCTAGATTGGCTTGCATTTTAGTCTTTAGAGGCAGACCGAAAAGTGTATAAATATGGAAAGAAACCCTCACCTCCTAATTGGTTCTATGGATTTGAAGATGGTATAAAAGCCTATCCTAGATCCATTAAAAGGGCCACCTGCCTATTACTCTGGCAAAATCCCAATAGTCTTGGACATTTGGGGTGTATTGCGGAAAAAGCAAGTCATTGACTAGAGATAGAATCTGAAAAGAGTATATATTTGAGGAACAGCGCTTTCCTCACAAGCCATTTTTGTGGAGCTGAGTTAGTCCCAAATCCTAATTCTAACATACATTTGGTTACTAGTTCTGCTTACTTGTCCCCATTGTCTGCAAGAACTCCATTTATGTTGCCTCCTGTAACCAATTCACGACATTTGTTATCACTTGCATTGATTGGCTTTTTTGCACTCTATCTCAACATGTTGGAAATAGTAACATTTAATTTTAATTCCCAGCCAATTAGCTTAGATATTTTATTTAGCTAGGTTCAATCCATCTTTATAGCAACCAGTATCTTGTTCTACAAGCAATTGAAAACAGTTGTAGCCAGCTGTCACCTGGCGTGACAAGTCTAAACTTACTAATAAGTAGCCAAATACATTTTTCACATTCCTATACTAAAACAGAAAAAAATTGTTTGTATAGGGATTAAAACCAAGTTTTTAGGTATAGTTTCTAAAATGAAAAATTGGCACAGCTATAAAGACTGAATGATTAATTAAACCTTGTTCATTTAAATGACTTGTTAAGATATGTTTTAATTAAATCTTTGAGACTGGGAGGTCCTTGAATAAATTACAGATAAACAACCTTGATAAAATGACTTCTATTCTTTGCAAATGCTAATGGAATGATGTGATTTTGGTAATTAGGATACGTTTGATATGTGCCATATAGTTTTTCTCTATTAATTCAGCCCTGCCATGTAGTTTAGTCACACGGTTTTCATTACATTTCTCATTTTCTCTTATCAACACGCATGGTTCAGAATTTTAATTTTGTAATGTGTCCTGTTAATGATGATTAGATTTGTGTTTCTTAGCTAGTTGATGATAATGTTCTTCGAGATTTGGAGCAAATGGAGAAAGAATCAGATTTAGATGATATATTGAATTATCGATCTGCTGCAGAATCTGAGATGCAGGTATGCTCCAAGTTATGTAATTTAAACTCAGCGTTCATTTGTTGGTATTATTTTCCTTAGTTGACTTGCATATTTTATTCAACTTTGGAATCTGAGGAATGTTTGTTCTTGGGATATTCTCTATTAAACAAGGGTTATAAGTGTCTATCATGGAGTGGCAGAGTATATATCTCCAAAGATGTTCTGTTTAATGAACACAGTTTTCCTTGTGCTGATTCTTTTCAATGCACCCAATTTTGTCAAAGTTCTTAATTTGTATTTCAGTACAAGTCCCACTCTTGCACTACGTTAAAATTCTCCAGCTCCTTCACCAATAACTTCTGTTACACTTGAGTCTATTAATGTGCCATCTATCACCTCTAACCCATCATCTTCTGAGTTTGTTTTTGTTCCTAATACAATGACCATAGTTAACGCTCATCTTATGCAGACTTGATCTAACTCTGGTATTCTATAGTCCAGAATTCATCCCTCATTTTTTCTCATTCATTCTTCTGTAGCTAAAAGTTTTAAGCATGCACTTGAGGATGCTATTTGGTGGGCTGCGATGCAGTTATGCAGCAAAATACATGGGACTTAGTATCTCTACCTCCTCATAGACAAGCTGTTGGTTTTAAGTGGGTTTTTAGAGTCAAGGAAAATGCATATGACTCTATAAATTAAGATTGGTAGCTAAGGGGTTTCTTCAAGTACATGACTTTGATTTTCATGAAACCTCTGCAGTGTTAAAGCCTCTTACAATCAGAGTTGTTCTTACTCTTGTTATTGAAATTGTTTTAGCTTGATGTCAATAATGCCTTTTTTTAATGGTTTCCTTTAGGAAATAATTTATATGTCACAATCTCTTGGATTTGAAGTGGGGGACAACTCTCTTGTTTGTAAATTGAATAAGTCCCTCTATAGGTTAAGACAAACACCAAGACATTGGTTTGACAGATTGCAGTCTACACTGCGTCAGTTTGGCTTTGTAAGTAGTAAATGTGACTCTTTGTTTTTTGTTTATAGAAACAATCTCAGGTATATTTTCTGGTATATGTTGATGATATAATAATCACTTGCAACTCTATTCCTCTAACTCTATTAGAGATGTATAAATGCAGTTGTCATCTAGATGTTAGGTGTTGGCTTTTCTGTTTTTTAGAGCCTATATATGATCAACTTATGTACTCTTTCTGTTTAATTGAAATCATATTCGATTCGTCTTTTGTTAAGTTTTTCTCTACTTTTTCTTCATATCAAAATTCTGATATGGTATTGTGAGCCAGATATTGTTCTGCAATGGTCAATTTAAGCTCCCTCCATCTGTTTCCAGTTTTTTTCCTATTCTGTAGTTAAAAAACTTGACGATTTCAATTATCTCCATTGGAAACAAGTTGAACTCATCATAAGTCACACAAACTTCACAAATTTTGTTGTTAATCCTGTTATTCCTCTTCGTTTCCTTTATGATGATCATCGTGCCTCTGAACAATCGATCTGACCAAGATCAAATCTTGCTTTCTTGGCTTCAATCGACACTGTCAAAGTCTATCTTGGAGGTGTTCACTCATATCAAGTGTGGGAACAAATTCAGGATCACTTCTTAGTCGAAACCAAGGCGCGTGCTAGACAACATCATACTGATCTTCGTGCCCACTCTTGAAAACAAGACTATGGGTGAATTCTTGGGACAAATTAAGTCCATCAGATGTCTTGTCAAACATGATGAATATGTTAATGCTATTCTTGAAGGTCTTCCACAAAAATATGCTCCAGTTATTTCTGTTATTGAAAGCAAGTTTCTGTTATTGAAAGCTAGTTTGAAACACCTCCAATCACTGAAGTTGTGGCTCTTCTTCTCACTGATGAATCCCGAAATAATAGGTTCCAGAAGAAAATTTTCCGCCTGTTAGGAAACTACTCTCACTCCTTTGAAAATCCTCCCTCTTCAAGAGATCAAGATCACAACAATAATTTTCGTTGAAATTTCAGTCGCCTTTCTTTTTTTGACAGAGGTGTTTGAAGTCGTGGTGGTTGTGGTTGTGGTGGATGGTTTGCCAACTTTCAGTGTCAGATTTGTCTCAAATATGGACACATTGGTATTAGTTACTACGTTTCTAATTCATCCTATCAACCTAATGTATATCTTGTTTTATATGCTCCTACTACGCATCACCCACTGTAGTTTTCTACTAGTCTGTCTCACCCACCTTATAAATCAAACATCTAGGTCAATCTTGCTACTGCAACAACTCAAAATCATCCTAATCAAGTTATCCCAAGTGCTATGATAGTTAATTCATCAGCCCAAGAACTTGGGAATTCCAACTGGATACCTGATTTAGGAGCCTATTTTCATGTGACAGGCGAATCACAAAATATTCAATAGTTTAATCACTTCTAAGGGCCTGATCAAATTTATATTGGTAATGATGAAGGTCTGAAAGTTCATGGTTCTGGATCTTTATGTCTCAAGAACCCTTCTAATCCTAATTTCTCTCTTTACTCACAATTTATTGCATCTCCCTTTAATTACCAAAAACTTGCTTAGTGTTAGTAAATTTGCTTTTGATAATGGTGTTTATTCTAAGTTTTTTTCCTCACTATTGTACTATTAAATCTCGGGCAACCGATGAAGTTCTTTGGGGCATTGTTGGAACTGATGGTCTATACTCCTTCCCTAATCTCAAGATTCAAGACTGTTCATGTCAAGCTATGTCAATGATTCCTCAATTTTACACTACTACTTCCGGTTCAGTTGTTAATCCAGATTCCGTTCTATCAAATATCTTTGATTCTAGCAATTTGTGGCATGTAGGATCAGGTCATTCAAATGCTAATGTGTGTTGAAACTTGTTATGAATCATTGCAAAATAAATCCATCTAATAAAGCTGTGGATTTTTGTTCATCTTGTTGTGTTGGAACATTTCAAAAACTTCCTTCCTCTCCATCTGAGATTGAGTATAATTCACCTTTTGAGTTGGGGTGCCTCACATGTTCCATCTATCAATGGATATTTGTAACTGAAACTTAAATCTGAAGCTTTTACTATTTTTGGGAATTTTTGAGTCCATTGTTGAACTTCATTTTGATACAAAGATGATTTCGCCGGGGGGGGG
>Ga0209489_104040_pt1 | contig 27585 bp, 12 predicted proteins | sample SiratrowhiteBW_FD_187527 | JGI IMG/M metagenome (GOLD analysis project Ga0209489, IMG submission 187527) | Root nodule microbial communities of legume samples collected from California, USA - Siratro white BW (SPAdes) (version 2) | ecosystem: Host-associated > Plants > Roots > Nodule | place... | reverse complement strand
TTTAAAGAATCAAAGAATGGAATGGGACCTTTAAGAAATTTTATCCTTTTATTGAACATTCACACCCGTCATTTCCTCACTTTGCTTCTGTTTTTTTTTTTTTTTTTAAAAGTGATTATAAAAAAGCAATTTTATGTTTTTTTTCACCTTTACTAAAAGTTATTAGTTTATTAAAAAAAGATTGTTTTCCTTTAAAAAAGTTATCTGAACAAACATATTATCTTTCTGGTGGATTCAATTTCTTTTCTCCTTTTATTAATGAAATTCTCATTTTTTTTTATGTGAAGTTAATTCTAAACTTTCGTAATTGATTTTTTAAAATAAAATTTATGTGCATTATAAGTTATTAAATTTAAATCCAAGACAACCAAATCTTTGGATTAATGAAAAAAAGTTAGCCATCTCCTTGATTATGATAGATGATATGACATATAACAACCTTAGTGTATCATTAAATGTTTCATGCACCTTTAACATTCATTAAGTTGGATAGATAAAAGACAAAGACTTAAAAAGGAAGGGAAGGATAAATAGAAGACTTCAACAAAAAAGGTGTACCTAAAAGCAAAAACTACTCTAGATTCTTTTTAAAACACTTCTCTCTTATTTCTATCATATAATTATCTGTATATTTTGTATTTCAAAATTCTTACAGTCTTAGTGAACTATATCGTTGTATATATCCTTTGAGAAATTAAAGATAGTCTAAGTAAATATTTTTTCTTTTATATAAACATTTTCCCTGTTTGTAAGATATGAATAATTCCAAATAATACTTGTATATTGTAAACGTTATACAAAATTTTTAAAAAAATACTTATATGATTGATTTGGGAAAAGGCAATAAAAAGAATATTATTATTATTATCTTGAAAAAATTAAGAAAAAGATACTCACATTATAGTTAACAGTGACAATTGAGAAATACTTGTATTTTAATAAAATTTAAGAGGTTGGTAAAAAATTAAACTTAATTTGATGTTAAGACAACTAATATAGAAAAAAGTACTAATTTACTGATTTAGGTCATGTCTCATAATAAATATTCAAATACTAATAATAATTTATTTATAAAAAGAATAATTAAAATCATTAAACTCTTACAATTTTATAGTTCTTAATAAATTATATTTTAAGACTCATTAATAACGATGCATGAAAGCACCACCAAGGGGGATGGTAGAAGCTAGAAGAAAAGTATGTTCCCCAAATTCATTTAGATGATTTGCTTTTGAACACACTTTTTTGTCGGTTGTTCTGCAATCATAAATGGAAAAAGAGAAAAAGAAATGAAAATAAAAGAAGTGTACGGAACTGAGTACACATGGACTTCATGCATTGTTACTTCTTGATGAGTCATACCATAGCATTGGAGATTCGTTTCCGCAAATTTCTATTTTTTTTATTATAACAGATTTATAAAAAGCTGAATGAGCTTTAGATAAAATAATTTTTCAAATAATAGAATGTTGATGAATGACATTTTGTCCATAGGTTCGTAGTTGAAATATTAAAGTATTAACAAAAGGAAATCTTATTATTCATAATTACTGTTTATTTTTTATTCATATATATATATATATATATATATATTGAAAATAAGTTTCAAATTAAAAAATTATTATCCCAGTTTAATATTCATAAAATATTTTCCTCTGATCTGTGTGTGAGGATTATAATATAATAGAAGATAGTGTATCCTTTTTCTGTCGAAAACAGGAATCTTTGGTACTTTGGGTAGTATATACTGGCATCACTTTCTCTTTTTCTTTCTCTACTTTTTCTTTATATTACTACTGTTTTTTAGGTGATTAGTTAAATCAATGTGAGTAATTTTATTGTTTATGAAAATGAATGTGTATTGATTAAGTGTGTTTGGTTAAATTGATTTATAAGGATGAATTTAAAAGGATTAGAAAATAAGATTTTTTTTAAAGAGATTTGTAAAGATGTAATAAGGAAATAATAAACACTCTTTACATATAATTGGGTAAATTAATAATTTTCAAAACTTTTTTTCTTTTTTTTATTAAATATTAAAGGATGTGTTGATGAAAAGTCAACATTTTTGTATCTTTAAACTAATTTATAAATTATTTTGAGTTACTTTAGTAAATATCTTTTTTGTCTTAATTAAATTAGTTTATAGGTAATTAATAAGTTGGTTGTTATCTTATTAAAACATATTAATATTAATAAGTTTAACTACTTTTATTTATTACTTGTTAGAATTGTAAAGTTGTACATTATTTGCTCAGTAATAATAAACATGTACAAGTGGAAATTAATATCATTAAAAAAGATTTTCAATAAACACTTAGAAAAATATTTTCTATAGTTAAAAATAACAGTAAAAAAATGTGATTTTTTGAAGAAGTTAATATGAGACAATTCTTGTAGATTAATTTTAATTTATAATTTTTTATTATTTCTTAGAAAAATTTATTCAAAAAATATTTTCACAACTTATTAGAGAGTGAAAACACAAAAGACAAGAGGCTAAATCAATATGATCAGAAGCAACTTCAATCTTTTTAAATAAAAAATAAACAAACTTTGTAAATTAAACGAAAATGTAATTAAGAAGGAGATATTTCATTAAATATTATCAGCCAGGACTTTTTATAAAAAAAATTGACCATTAATAAAATAATTAATTATTTAAAACCAATAATATGGTTAAAAATCCAAAAGTTATTTTATGTATTAACTCAATTCAAACAACATTTATAAGAAAGAGATAACTAGAAGTTGTACACCAAATAAATGTGCAGTAAACAATTGCACTAACTTTATTAGGCATATCTATTTTGAATCTTTGGTGGAACACAATTGGGTGGAGAACACAAATACCTTGAAAGCAATGTTACAACAACTGTATATTATCTAAGGTATAATTATTATAATTAACATTAGGAAGTAAACCAACTTCCCAAATTTAATTATACTTTTCAAGGTTAACTTTATTTATTTTTACGAAATTAAATTAAATTAAATGTTTATGAATCTTATTGAATCTGATAATAATTGTATTTAATATGTGAATTCTTTCAATTGATTACATAAGAAATATATAAGAAAACTTGTTATTTATCTAATAATTATTATAAAAAATATTTTATATTTTATTATATGAATATGATTTATGTATTTATTATAAGTATTATCTTTACTACATAATTATTAAAAATCAATTAAACTTAGTTAAATTAGGTAAAAGTTAAATGGAAAAATATTATTTGATGTGCTACTACACATATTATTTCTTAACACATTGTTTGATTCTACGAAAATAAAGTGACTGAAAGAAAACGAGAAAAGAAGTTAGGTCTGAATCCATAAAAAGAAGATTGAAGTTTGAAAATCAATAAAATGTGTGGTTTAAACATCTTTTCATACAAGCGTGAATGGGTATGCATGAAAATAACACAAGATAATTTATCATGTTGTTTTAACCATACACACATTAAAAATAATCTTATAATTAATTATGTTCAAATTTTATTTTAAATATAATAAATAAAGGTAAATCATAATATAATAATAAAAAAATCAGATAAAATAATTTACACTCAAAATATTCTATTATTGTTTTTATATCTTTTAATTTTGATTACTTTCATTTTTATTTACTTTTATTTTTCACTTTCTTACTTTGCCTCACAAAGTCTATAAAGTCTGAAAAGTAAAGAGAAAAGAAAAATAGAGTAAATAAATGAAAAGCAAAAGAACAAAAGCATAGCCAACCCCAAAGCCTCGATCAAAGCAACAAATTTGCCTAAAACGAAACAAATATAAATTTAAGGGAGCTATCATTTTCACATGAGTAATGGTATGATATTAGATTACCACATATTCATAGTTACTATTAATCTCAAAGTTTCGCAAAATGAAGTTTTTCAAAACCCCAATCATAAATCATGCAACTAATAGTATTTCCTTTTTTCACAGCTCCGACATATAAATTTGTCGGTATCCCATGGCAGCAATCTTAACCACAATTTCCAACTTTACACCTGAAATTTGGTGAGCCATGCCACCAATAATGACTAAAGAATAATCATATATTATCCTCACTTAGCTACCTACACACCAAACCATAAAATCCTAGGCTAGGGTATAGTGTGAAACTTCAATTATCTTCATATTTGAATAGGTGTATTGAATAAATAGTAGTGTCAAAAAAATAATTTTCCTTTGAGTATATGTGTGTGTTTTGTTTTCTTCTTCTTTTCAATACCATAAATTCAAGAACTAGAGTTTGAAAGTTAACATTCGTAAAGTTTAATAATTTAACGACCGCAATGGCACTGGTCCTGAATCTTGGCACCACTGTACAAACATCACCAATGAATAAGAAACAAAAACAGAAATGAGTAGGGAGATACGAAACGAAACAGAACAAACAAACCTAAAATAAATTTCAACAACTAGTTAGGCACGAGTTTCCATGTCACTTGCTCAGAATATTTCATCCGCTTTAGCATCGTTTGCTATGTATTAAGCTGGTACAATATTTAATCTCAAATATGTATTATATTTTCACTTTAGTTTTAGTTTATGTAATATCTTTAATATATTTTTTGAGTTAAGAATATTGTATATTCATCTTGATGATATTAAGTTGTGGGAATAAAGGAGCATCTATTAATAAGTATATATGTTCTATTGTGATAAATTCGAATCATATTAATATCATATTAAAGTAGTGAGTTTTTAAATTTAACTCAATTTTATTAAATTAATTTAATAAGGTGAGAGTTATATGTTGTAAATTCATCTTTATCTTTTAATTAATATAAAATTTTCAATATATTTTCACATCGAGAATACTATTAAGGATATTATTATATTTTCCATGTTAAAAATACCGAAGAAGATTTAATAACAAGTCACTAAATAGGTTAAAATTATAATTAGGATTGACTTTTAATAACTATCTTTTTACAAAATAAACTTATATTAAAAAAATTGTATTTTAGCGACCATCAAAATTGGTTGTTAAATAATATAGTCATAAAAAATAATAGTGGTGAAAATCTTAGTTGTTAAATATTTAGAGACCTTGGGTAATCGCAATTTAGTGATTGAATATGTGATTGCGAAATTGGTGATAGAATGTTTGGTTTCAAACATATTTTGGAGACTAATTTAGCCACCGAAAACTTATGAAATATTGTCCGCTAAAATTTGTCTCCCTTGTATATTATAAATTGATTTTATGTCTATTGATATAGATATTTGAGTCTATCTATCACTATATATGGAGTCTTTTTTTAATTTTCATACTTAATGTTCTTGACGTAAACACATAATGTTTTAGATGTGAGAGAATGATAAAAATCTTATATTTATTAGAGATAAAAAATAAATGAAGACAAACTCCACCTTATTAAATAAGTTTTATAAAATTGAGTTAAATTTAAATTTTAATATCTTAATAAGTTATCAAAATCAATAAAAGTTCATTTTAATTGAGATTTGGATGTATTATATAATCCATTATCAGATTTTTTTCAATTCTCATACTTATACTTAATGTCCTCGATATAAACTATAAGAAGTCATATTAAAAATCTTACAAACTTTATTAAATGATTTTATGATATTAAATTAATGCATGCATCTATATATAATTCAGGTCCAATTATCGATGGAAATACAATTTCAAACCAATCCACTCCTCCATCTATTTTTATTTTCATTAGCACCATCATTTAATCATATATACAAAACAACCCAATCAAACATGTAGATGTACAGTAACAATGATACTGGTAATTTACATGTGTTTTTCTCTCTTAGAAACCCTCATGGTTTCTCTTTCACCATGTGGCGGAAAAACATTGGAACATTTATTCAAAGAATCACCGTATGTTCACTACAAATGCTCTTAATGCTTATTAATTTAATCTGGTAACTAGGAATAGAGCTAGATACTTTAATATATGAATTTCAATATTAGAGGAATCAAGTTGAAAAGGTTTTTATTTGCACAGGATAGTTTAATAGAATGACATAATTATTTAATTATGAGTGTATGGGAAGGAGAGTCAATTACAATTCAATCCCAAGATTTTTATTATTATTAATTTAATCTTTTTTAACTACTTTCTGTTACTTTTCTTTAAATTGTTAAACAAACTCATTATTGTTAATTGCTATTCACTATCTATTGATATATATTTGGTTTTCAATTAAACTCTGTTTTCTGTGAAAACCATACTCATCTTATTATACTATTTGAGGACTCAGTACACTTGCTGATAATCCGTTAACACTTATTACGATATCCATCTTATTTATTATACTATTTGAGGACTCAATACACTTGTTGATAATCCTTTAACACTTATTGCAAAATTACAGTTTATTATTTGAATAGTTTAAATAAGTCAATTTTGGCTATATAAAAGGGAGATTGTAGTTAGTTTGATTATACTATACCTCATTTTAGTAAGTTTGGCATTTTGGAGACAACAGTGTGTGTTAATTAGATTCTCCAATTCCTTTTATTTTTTTAATTATTCATGATTATTAATTGGTATAAAATTGAGTTGTTACAAAGTCTTAGAGAAATTAAAAAGAATATTTTAAATTTTAATTTTGATTTTTGTTGACTAGGACGGAAGAAGATACGTGAAAATTTAAATTTGTTTTATTAACGTTCTCACTACATAAAAAAAACTAACTATAAGGAAACAAATGTCTGACACGATACTTAAGATGTCTGGTGTTTATGAGATTAAGTGTCTCAGTCAAATACAATTTCAAATATTGTTTTTTTAGATTTTTATAAAATTTAGAGAAAATAAAAAAGATGTCTGGTGTTTATGAGATTAAGTGTCTCAGTCAAATACAATTTCAAATATTGTTTTTTTAGATTTTTATAAAATTTAGAGAAAATAAAAAAAATTTATGAATTAACTTATTTTGGAATAATTTCTTTTATAACTTAAATTATTAGCATGTAGCAGATTGAATGATGAATTCGGTGGTCTGGTCCTTTTTTCGGAGATGGAAAAGCTTTTCCCCTCTTTTAGCCACCATTACCAACGTACACTTAAAATGGAAGAAAATTTCACAAACCCATATGATAGTAACAACAATAATATTTTTCACAATCTTCTTCTTCGGTAACTCAATAGTTCATATAATTTAGACGTAGACTAAAAACAAATTAGATATATTTTTTTTATTAACAATAAATTCGTGATAATACTTTATATATGGTTGACTAACTATTATTTGAAATACATTGAACATACCACATAATTGCATTATATTGTAAATTATTCACTCTTTTCCATATTTCTTTTGTTATGACATCATAAGAAGCCATAATTTACATTCCAATAACAAATTTAACTAATCATCCTCGTTTCACGTACCTTGTTTTTTGGGAACAATACATTTACATGCAGACAAATTTAACGGTGAAAGGGAAAATGTTACTCCTGCTATTTGCATTGTTTGTTCTATAAATTCGAAAGATTCTTTGTACCACCCTCAAAACCGTCATTTCGTGCTTTGTCTATCTCTCCTTGTTTTTCCACGCACTCTTCACTATTATCCTTCTATTCTTAAACCCTGCAATTAATGATAATGTGTCTCTATCTTCCATATATAATATTATTTCCGTTTTGTTCACGTTGATGAAATTTTACTTCCTAATACTCAAAATGTATAAATTGATTTTTTAAGTTGTAAATTGTTAAGTCAATGAGAATAAAAATAATAAAATCTTACCTAACTGATACGAGTTCTTCCAAATGAAGTCAGGTTGACACGATTGACTCGTCTACACAGAATAAAAGAATTGTTCGTTTTGAATATTACCGTGTAAAATTGCACCACATTGCAAAAAAAACCAGTATTCACTTTCATCAACATGCATGTATGCATGTTATGCTTTTCTGCGTGATTCAGCTATAATATATAATGAAGGACCACAGTAGGTTAAAGCTTCTTTTGGTTCTTTTCTTTATTCAGACACGCACTTCGCTCTTCAATATTACACATGATTCTTCCCTTTACGCCTTTTTCTATCTGAAGGGAATGCTTTTGTGTGAGTCGGCAACTTCGACGGGATCACAATTATTCGGTCACAATAATGAATCTTTTGTAACCTTGCATGCATTTAAAGACCAACTCACAACTTACTCCCCAAAAGCACATGGTGCTCACTAGTGTTCTTGTAAACACGCGTTGCTATCTGAGTGTGAGGTCTGCATGCCATAATCATATATACCTCTCCTCGTTGTACTTCATCTCTACTCGAACTGCATATGCAAATGTGCCTTTTCAAATTAATTATTATTTCGTATTCACATAGTTTATAGTAAATATTAGCAGAAGAACTTTGAAAAGCAAGGGGTATATTCAGCTAACCGAATCCAAAACATGCTATGATTAAGCCCTTTACAGACTTAACTTTTTCGTGGTGTTTTCGAGTGTGTTTTAGTCACGATACCTTGTTCATGATTTTTTTTTGCTGTTTTTTTTTTTTTTTTTTTTTTTTTTTGTCTGTTGATGTTTCAGGACAAGGAGAGTGAGGCTTTGAGCAGCAACTTGAAGGCAAAGAAAATGGAGAAGTTTTGCAGCATGCTTTGTGGGGAATCTGGTTGTTCAGAGCCAGGAAGGAATCCTTGCATTTGTGAGTTTGAGTTTCTGAAAGATCCATCCTCGTGTATCAACCATTTGCTATTCATTTGTATTGACGTGTTGCTGTTGATCACGATCTTATTTACCATCCTCAAGAAGTCATCAGAGAAACCATCCCATGGTCAAAATTATTCTAAATTGCAGCTAGTGTCTGCCGTGGCCAATGGCTCTCTGGGACTAATACATTTGTGCTCAGGCATTTGGCTTTTAGAGGAGAATCTGAGGAAAACACAAAATGTTTTTCCTCTTGATTGGTGGATGCTTGAATTCATTCAGGGATTCACATGGTTGCTGGTGGGTTTTATAATAAGTCTTCGGCTGAAACAACTTCCAAGAGCATGGTTATATATGTTTTCTATTGTAATCTTCTTGGTTTCCGGTGTTCTCTGTGTTTTATCCTTGTTTTATTCAATTAATAACAGAAAACTATCCCTGAAAGTAGTTCTAGATGTTTCATCTTTTGCAGGGATAATTTTTCTGCTATTATGCATTTACAAGGAATCTAAGTATAGAGACACTGAGAGAGAAAATGAAGGAAGTCTATGTACCCCTTTAATAGAAGAGACCATTAAAGTTGACTCTGTTAGTTATGTTACACTATTTTCAAAAGCTGGACTCTTCAGTAGGATGTCCTTTTGGTGGATGAATCCATTGATGAAAAGGGGTAAGGAGAAAACACTTCAGGAAGAGGATATTCCAAAGATGAGCGAAGCAGATCAAGCAGAAAGTTGTTATTTTCTGTTTCTAGACCAAATGAACAGACAGAAACAGAAAGAACCGTCATCACAGCCATTAGTTTTGAAGACAATAATTATGTGCTACTGGAAGGAGATTTTGATATCAGGATTATTTGCTTTGCTAAAGGTAATCACCCTCTCTTCTGGCCCTTTGCTTTTGAATTCCTTTATCTTGGTTGCTGAGGGTCATGCGAGTTTCAAATATGAAGGCTATGTGTTGGCCATATCACTGGTCTTCACAAAGATCATAGAATCCTTATCACAAAGGCAGTGGTACTTCCGCACCAGACTCATTGGTATTAAAGTTAGATCATTGCTCATTGCAGCAATTTATAAAAAGCAACTAAGGTTGTCCAATGCTGCAAGATTGACGCACTCTGGTGGTGAGATAATGAACTATGTGAATGTGGATGCTAATAGAATTGGAGAGTTTCCCTATTGGTTTCACCAGACATGGACAACAAGCGTCCAGCTATGTATTGCATTGGTTGTGCTTTTCCGTGCTGTTGGTCTGGCAACATTTGCTTCATTGGCGGTGATAGTTCTAACTGTGCTCTGCAATACTCCACTTGCTAAGTTGCAGCATAAGTTTCAGAGAAAACTTATGGTGGCACAAGATGAGAGATTGAAGGCCACTTCCGAGGCTCTAGTGAGCATGAAGGTTTTGAAGTTATATGCGTGGGAAACCAATTTTAGAAATGCAATTGAAAAGTTGAGGGATGTGGAACTCGAAAGGTTGTCTGTGGTGCAATTAAGAAGGTCATATAGTAACTTTCTCTTCTGGGCCTCACCTGTTTTGGTCTCTGCTGCTACCTTCGGGGCATGTTACTTGCTTAATGTTCCTTTGCATGCAAATAATGTTTTCACTTTTGTAGCAACTTTACGCCTTGTTCAAGATCCTATTAGAACAATTCCTGATGTAATTGGAGTGGTCATTCAAGCAAAAGTTGCATTTGCAAGAATTGTAAAATTTCTTGAGGCGCCTGAACTGCAAAGTGAAAATGCTAAGAGAAGTTTTAGTGACAATACTAGGGGCTCAATTTTTATCAATTCGGCTAACTTTTCATGGGAAGACAACATGTCAAAACCAACACTGAGAAACATAAATTTGGAGGTTAGACCAGGGAAAAAAGTAGCAATCTGTGGAGAAGTTGGCTCAGGAAAATCAACCCTTTTAGCAGCAATTCTCAGAGAAGTTCCTATTACTCGTGGAACTGTAAGTTTTAACCTCTTGTATGCTTATAGAAAACACTGCAGTAACTTGTGATAGCTTAAGTGGTTTTTAGCACATAACTTAAATTTAAGGGTGTTCTATTCCTATCTACATTTCAGTATAAATGGTATTATTGTACTGTTAGATATCTGATTTTCTTTTTCGAATTACAGATTGAAGTTCATGGGAAATTTGCGTATGTTTCTCAAACAGCATGGATACAGACTGGTACAATACGTGAGAATATATTGTTTGGAGCAGCCATGCATGCTGAAAAATATCAAGAAACACTTCATAGGTCTTCACTGATGAAGGACCTTGAGTTGTTTCCACACGGTGATCTCACTGAAATAGGGGAGAGAGGGGTCAACCTGAGCGGAGGTCAGAAGCAGCGAATTCAACTTGCTCGCGCTCTTTATCAGAATGCTGATATTTATCTCTTGGATGATCCATGCAGTGCTGTTGATGCACACACCGCTACAAATTTGTTCAATGTAATGGAAAAAAAAAAAAACACCATTTCTTCAGATACTATATTTATGTTTGCTTTTTATTGATACATGGCTTTGAAACTTCACAGGATTACATCATGGAAGGACTTTCAGGGAAGACAGTCTTACTTGTGACTCATCAAGTTGATTTCCTTCCAGCCTTTGATTCTGTTTTGGTAAATTTCATGTCTTTTTCATTTTTTTCCCCTTCTAATTAATCACTTTAGATTTGTTGTTTCAGAAGTTTTATATTTTGTTTATTCAAAGTTATGAATGATGACAAGATGTTTACTTACAGTTGATGTCTAATGGGGAGATCATAGAAGCTGCTCCTTATCATCATCTGTTGAGCTCAAGCCAAGAATTTCAGGACCTTGTTAATGCTCACAAGGAGACTGCTGGTTCTGACAAACTAGCTGATGTCACTTCTTCTAACAGACATTCAAATACTGTTTCAGAGATTAGTAAAATACACATGGAGAACCAGTGTGAAACATCACAAGGTGGTCAATTAATAAAGAAAGAAGAGAGGGAGAAAGGAAACAAAGGGTTCAAACCTCACTTGCAGTATCTGACTCAGAACAAAGGATACATATACTTCTCTGTGGCTTCTATTTCTCACCTTATTTTTACAATTGGCCAGATATTTCAGAACCTATGGATGGCTTCCAGTGTTGACAGCCCTTATGTCAGCACATTGCAATTGATTGCTGTGTACTTGCTGATTGGCTTTATTTCTGCATGTTTCTTGTTCATCAGAAGTCTTCTTGTGGTTGCTATGAGTGTTCGAACATCAAAATCTTTATTTTTACAGCTACTAGGCTCCCTTTTTCGTGCACCTATGTCATTTTATGACTCCACACCTTTGGGAAGGATTCTTAGTAGGGTAAGCTTGTCAAATAGTTATTTTTTTTCTTCCTTTGCTGTGAAATGCAATGAAAAAGTTAATATTTTTAATTTTATCTCCTTGTTCAGGTCTCCTCAGATCTAAGCACCGTCGATCTTGATGTCCCATTTGGCCTTATTTTTGCTGTGGGAGCTACTGCAACTTGTTATTCAAATCTTGCAGTTATAGCAGCCATTACTTGGCAAGTCTTGTTCATCTCTCTACCAATGCTTTACATAGCATTTCGCTTGCAGGTATAACACAGATTCTTTGATTTATTTATTTTAGATTTGGTGTCTTTATTTAACCATGTAATACTTATGTTTGACATCATATGAATACATCATATACTATCAAATATTACTCTTATTTGATGATTATTAGCTGTTTCATAAAACATTATTTTAAAAAGATATACTTTTTATTCTATATTATATCATAAATGATGTGTTTACCGTTTTATAATACCCTAAAAGTTAAAAATAAGTTATAAAATTAAATTTTATGTAATATTCTTATTCAATAAAATAACAAATATATTACTTAATTGAATTATATATCTAAAATTAAAATATTTTAATTTTCATAACTAAACAACAACAAAAAAATGGTAGGAATCTAAACTTTGCACAATCTAAAACTGAATGAGATCATATTCATAGGATTAAAAAATTATTTAAGCTTTTACATGCATAACTGTATTTAATGCAAAATATTGTTTGCTGGAAACATAGGCTGATAAGAATATTGTTTTGTAGAGATATTACTATGCCACTGCAAAAGAATTGATGCGGATAAATGGCACGACAAAATCTTTTGTGGCTAATCATCTTGCTGAATCTATTGCTGGAGTTGTGACAATAAGGGCATTTGAGGAGGAGGATCGTTTTTTTGCGAAGAATCTTGATCTAATTGATGTCAATGCCAGTCCTTACTTTCATACCTATGCAGCAAATGAATGGTTGATGCTAAGGTTAGAAACAATCAGTGCAGTGGTTTTTGCATCTGCAGCACTTTGCATGGTGGTACTTCCACCTGGGACTTTCAACTCTGGTGAGCCTTCACCTTTTTTCTATCTTTGAAATCAATGTCACTTTATGTGTTCTCTGATAGCTTACACATTATATGTTTATTACTTGTCAAACTCTATCATTTATGCATGTATTTTCTTCTCCACATGTGATGTTATTTCAGGGTTTATTGGCATGGCTCTTTCATATGGCCTTTCGTTAAACTCTTCCCTAGTGTTTGCAATTCAAAACCAATGCACTCTAGCAAATCAAATCATATCAGTAGAGAGGCTAAATCAATACATGCATATACCAAGTGAGGCCCCAGAAGTAATAGAGGGAAATCGCCCACCTACTAATTGGCCAGCTGAGGGAAAAGTAGAAATTCATGATTTGAAGGTAATAAAGTGAACTAGCTGCAAGTTACTTATTTTGAAACTTGATCACTGAGACACATGATTTGTTTGATGATACCAAACAGATAAGGTACCAGCCTGATTCACCACTAGTACTACGTGGGATCACATGCACATTTGAAGGAGGGCACAAGATTGGTGTTGTTGGCAGAACAGGCAGTGGAAAGTCCACTCTTATAGGTGCCTTATTCCGTCTGGTAGAGCCAGCTGGTGGAAAAATAGTAGTTGATGGCATAGACATTTGTTCCATTGGACTTCATGACTTGAGGTCACGCTTTGGTATCATACCTCAGGATCCTACTCTTTTCAATGGAACAGTCAGATACAATTTGGACCCCTTGTCTCACCACTCTGATCAAGAGATATGGGAGGTAACATAACAACTAATAATATCATAGTTTTCAACATATACATTAAGTCTGTTTGGGAAAACTTTTTCAGAAGCCTTTATAGCAGAAGAAATTAGAAAGATAAATTGAATTTCAAAAGTTAAAATCAACTTATATAATCTGCACTGCACTTTAGTTTTTTGAGAAGTTCAATGAGATAACTTATATCAAAATTAAGTTCTTTAGTTTATAGAAGAACTAGATCCTTTCTTCTTATTTCTTTTTTTACATGCAAAAGTTGATCAAAACAGAGATTTTCTGGTAGTTTATCTTTTCTTTGATTGGCTGAAATGGACTAATTGTTGCTTGCATGTGAAGGTTCTTGGGAAATGCCAATTGAGAGAAGTTGTTGAAGAGAAAGAAGAGGGGTTGGACTCTTCGGGTACACATTTAAGCTTTGTTGAAACAACCTTACAGAAATCAAGTCTTGCTTGATTAACTAATTGCTAGTGATGAAACTTTTATGCAGTTGTTGAGGCTGGAGCAAATTGGAGCATGGGACAGCGACAATTATTCTGTTTGGGGCGTGCCCTTTTGAGGAGAAGTCGGATACTAGTGCTTGATGAAGCAACTGCATCAATTGATAATGCAACTGATTTGATTCTACAGAAAACAATCAAGAGAGAGTTTGCAGATTGTACTGTAATCACGGTAGCCCATAGAATACCAACTGTGATGGACTGCACTAAGGTTGTGGCCATCCATGAAGGTATGTTGCATCTTATTTACTCCAAGACACAAGTTTCCATTGCATATGAGATGAGATAGTTCTCCTACATTGAATGCGGATTATAACATATCATTTGGTTTGATAGACAGAAACTAGATGCTTATATTTGAGCAAAGGGTAGTAAAATTTGAGGTATTTGATTCAGCATTTTAAGTTCTACTGCAGAAAATCATGAATCCATAACATATTGTATAGTTGGTTTCACGTTTGCACTTCTATAGCATAAAAAGGTAATAAACATTTGATCTTATTCTAAGAAAAAGAAAATTGTGTGACTGTTTTTTCAGGAGAATTGGTGGAATATGACGAGCCAATGAAGTTGATGAAGAGAGAAGAATCACTGTTTGGACAGCTTGTGAAGGAATACTGGTCTCATTTGCAGTCTGCAGAATCACACTAAAGCTATAAATGTTTTCTTTTGATGCATTTATTTTGTTTATATGTGTTGAAGAGACTTGTTGTCTATGATCGAGACAACTTATTACAACCAGGTTTATGAACTAAGCAAATTAAAAAGTAACTCACTTTTTCTTTTAGCTCCATGCATAATGCATAGGTTGAAGTGAGTTAACTCGTACCAACTTTTTCCTATCTTTTTCTAGACTTTTATTTTTTTTCTACATTTTTAGGTTTCAAAATTTTCTTTGTATCTTTATTTTCTTATTCTTTGCGTTTTTTGTAATGAATTATCACGTTGTTGGTATGTTGCATTCTCTTTTTTTATACTCTTCTTATATTTGTGTATTTTTTTTTAATTTTGTTTTATTAAATTAGGTAAACCAACTTTTATGAATTAACTTAATTAATTAACTTAATTATAGTGGGTTGAGTCAATTGTGTAATTTTAGTTTATAAAAATAAATAACTCAAGTTCATCTTACTCACAATTTTAAGGTATGTTTAAGTTGATTTTTAGTTGTAAGTATTTTCAAAAAAATTAATTATTCTTTGTAGTTGAAAAAAATTGATCTCCTAGTCCTATACTAAAAATCATCACTTTTAGTCTACATATAATATTTTTCATCTTTTTTAGCTTTTGAGTCTAAACAATAAAAACTAAAAAGAGATTAACAAGTAATATATGTAATTAAAATAGATTAAAATTTCAGGACTAAAATGGATTATTTTAAAGTATAAAAATAATAAAAAAAAAGTAATTTTCGTATAACTACAATGACTAAATAAGTAATTAAATCAAAATTTTAAAACCAAAACTATTTTTAGTTTTTGTATATTTTTAATTATCTTTTTCTAATTTCAAAATAAATTAATTTAAAAAGTTCTTTATCGTGCTACAATATATGTATTTTTATTGTGGTGGATTGTGTTCATAAATGATTTGAGGCAACTGATTCCTGCATGATACAATTTGCTTTCTTGATTCCTTTACTTAATAAATTTTTAATGTACCAACATTGTTCTTATTGTTTTTATTTTAAAGTTTACTTATTAAATAATTTCTTTTCTCTTACATGTGTCACTGAGTTTAAGTACAATCAAGAAAAAACTATTAATTTTTTTTTATAAATATTAACAAATTTTTTTATAAATAATAAAATATAATCTTATAAATATTAAAAAATATCTATATTTTTTTTCAACCAACATTAAATTAGTTGTCACAAAACTAAATATTAAAAAATAATGTGTATAATTGAATTTTGAAAATTAATCATATTAAATTATAAATATCTTAACAAAAGCCAACATCACTTTTATTATTGTTAAAAAAATGAAAATATATCATATATTTTAAAAAATAGCATACATATTACAAAGATATTTATGTGCTTGTGAGATGGAAAAAAATATTTAATATATAAATTTTAAAATAAAAACAAAAAAGAAATTATTAACATATTAAAAATTTGTTAAATACAAAAAATTATATCATAAAAACAATTACCATGATTTGATATATATATATATATATATATATATATATATATATATAATATTGATTTTAATTATGATCGTCGTCATTGTTTATCTTATTTTCATTGTTTATCATACTTTTAAAAACTGTAAGAATAAGTACTTAGAATTAAGTTAAAAGTTACAATGATAATTAATATGTGACAGAGTGTGATAATATAATAATAATTATAAGAATAATAATGATTATTATGATAGGGTGAAATGATAATAATGAAAATTTATAGAATAGTAAAAATATTTTTTTTTTTTAAAACTAAAACATAAATTCAAAATTTTTATTGTATTAAAAATGGATGGAAAGAAGTTTCGAAATATCATATTAGCTTCATTTTTGGCTAATGTTTTTTGTTATGAAAATTGCATTTGAAAACGAAAATTCAAGCCTTCATTTATTTAATTATTGTACATATTTTTGTATGAAATCTAACCGATCACATTTTTTAAAAGTCAGTTAAATATTTTTAGATAATTAATCCTAGTTAAGGAAAAAAAAACTTCTATATCTATCTCTAATGGAATGTCTCGTTATCATTTTTTTATTTACAAAAGCTCGAATCCAAAATTTTATTTAAAAAAACGGTGTCAAGTCAAACTAACGAATTTTTAATATATATATGTGTGTGAAAACTATTTCATATTTAAATTATTTAGATAAAATGGTTTGTTAGATATAAAAGAGTTTTCAATTTATTTAAAGTGATTTTTTCTAATAAATAAGATTAGGATGAAGTAGCTGGAAGGGAATACTTAGTGTTGTTTGGAGAATTGTATTCGAGATCCCATATCCATTATAGACGAGGTTTCGCGTTTATAAATGAATACAAACTTCATCTTATAAACCGATTTTATAAGATTGAGTTACGTCTAAAAAGTTCAGGACTACATTCGTTTATAAATCAATACAAACTTCATTTTATAAACCGATTTTATAAGATTGAGTTACGTTTAAAAAGTCAACGACTAATTTACATGAAAAATCTTGATATAATATTGAATTAGACTTAAAATATACTTTTAATAAATTAAATAATAAATATTTCATTTCTAATATCATTTTGTAATAATTAAGTATTGTGTGTAGTGAGGTATAGTTTCATTTCACTATAGTGATACAAAATATTGAAAATTTAATAAATTTACTAATAAAATGATATAATAATATATAAACACCTCCGTAATATATACTCCATCAATCAAGTTTACATAACATTTATATTTATATTCATAAGTAAAATATGACATAATGAAATAAATTGAATTTCAATATTAATTTACAGAACATTTATATTTATATTCATAAGTAAAATATGAGATAATGAAATAAATTGAATTTTAATATTAATCTTTTTCATGAATATGCATATTGTTACAAAATAAAAAACAACAAAGAGATATTCTTTAAAATGTTTCTATTAAATATATTTTTTCAAAAATCAATATCTAACTCATTTTAATCAGTTTAGGAGCATTAGAGGATAAGGTAAATTCATTAAACAAAACATTTTTTAACATGTATAATAACTCTTCTTCAATTTTTTAAATCTACGTGGTTTAGATAATTATGAAAATAAGGAATATTTTCCTGAAGTTATAGTTTCTAAAGTTTTATATTTAATACTTCGAACAAATGATATTATCATCACATAACCTATGTGACTTTAAATTATTTAAATTGCAATATAATTCATCTTATCATACCTCATTTAAACCATACTTATTTATAAACACTAATAAATTTTAACAAAAATATTAAATTTTAATATTAAAAAAAGGAGAAAATTAAATTGTTAAGCGAATTAAGTTTGAAAATAAAACTAGCTCTTAGAAACAAAATTTGTTAAGATCTTCCATCCGAAACAACTTAGTTTAAATATTTCAAATAAAACTCAAATACAAAATATATATATTACATGTTATAATATGTTTGTATTAAAAGTCAAGTTAAAACCTTGTTACGTGTTTTGAGATTACCAAGCTTTAATTAAATTAAAGATTCTCTAAGCTTTAATTAAATTAAAGATTCTCTAATTGTAGTTTCTAAATTTTGTTGATGAGGTACTAAGTAAAGATCTACTTATAAAAGATATTTTTTACGTTTAAATTAATAAGAATTTGGATATAATTATAATAAGTATTAAATGAGTAAAGTCTCATTCAAATTGTTATTAAGCTTATATGGGTAGTTACGAATATTATAAACGGATAAAATTATATTTAATATTATATCCATATTTTCTAAGTAAATATTATGTTTTATATATTTAAGTAATGAATAACACATAACATATTTTTTAATTTGAACATTTTAAACCAATTTTTTTAAAGAAAAACATAATATTACATCATTGAATCTCTCCAATAGATCTAAATACTAATAAAATCAAACTCTTTTTATTAAATCTTTACACTTATCCCAAATCTATTCTAAAATAACATACATACATCCTTACACAAACCAATTTTAACTATTCAATACTCTATATACAAATAAATTTAACAATTTAAAATCTGAACATTCGTTCCATTTAACAAAATATCCTAAGATTATCCAATTTCATAAACGTAACATATTCATTATTTAAATAAATAATTCAAATACACCACAATGGTTCAACAGATCATAAGTATCTTAAATATTTCTCAGATATGTTACTATTAATGTACCACAAAACCAAACCGATAAAGACACCAACAAAACGGAATGGAAAGGGCAAAGGTGAGTGAAAAAGCTTTAAAAGAAGATTTAGGATTTATAGATATTTTCATGTTCACACTATTATTTGGAGGATACACTCTTTATTTCAACCTAGGATGGTGTGTGACTCTTTCGGTATGACTAAGGTCTCGACCTTACTCTTATTATCTTAGTCTGTGACGGTATGTGACCCTTTCGGCTTGGTCAAGGTCTCAACCTTACTTCCATCAAATCTCATTTTACTTTGTGGATACGCGAACGAAATCAGTGTCTCTATCTTTACTTTGATCATATGAAATTTCATCAAATTTTCATATTATTCAGTAAAACTTAAATAAAGAGGGACAACTGTCAACACCCGATTTTGTCCAGATAATTTTAATAAAAATAAAAATAAATACATAAATAAATTAAAAAAAATTAATGTGAGTCTAAAATAAAGAATAATAATCAAAATAAAAAATGAAGAAAAACAATAACTAAAAATATATTTCATTAGTTTAGCTTTTCATTAAATAAATAAATAATAAATAAATAAAAAGAGAGGTTTAATTTATCCATTAAATTTCACAAAAATAAAATAATAATTAATAATAAAAAACGAAAATAACATATAAAATAAAATAACAAAACTTAAAAATAAGATAAAACAAAAATCATAAAAAGAAATTAAAACTGTTTTAAGACTGCTTCTTGATCTGCACTTTAATTCATCTTTAAAATAATAAAAAAAAAGAGACTGAGTCAATCTTCTGAACTACCTTATTTTAATAATAAGGTAATATAAAATAATAATAATAATAAGAGAGAAATATACGTGTAAGGATTCCTCTCCTCTCCACAGGAACATTTTTTTTAAAGAAGAAAGAAGTAGTTTTTTTTAGAGATCAAGCTTTGAAGAATCAAGTTTCAGGTATGATTTTAGAATTTAAAATTGGCATGCATTTAAGATTTATGGTTTTGTTGTTGCTTGGTTCTCGTTTAGTCATACTCTTTCTCTTCCATGAAAGCCTTTTTCCATAATCTCTTACTGTAACCCTTCATTGCAACACTTTCCACCATCCAAAACACCTAAAAACAGTTCCTAAAATCCACCAAAATTCAATAATGTTTGCCCAAAAACAATTGCATCCAAAACCACTTCGAAACAGCCCCAAAACAACGGTAATGAAGGAGGTTGTTTTGGGGCTGTTTTTGAGTGGTTTTCGGTACAGTGAAGGGTTACAGTAAGAGATTATGGAAGAAGGCTTTCATAGAGGGGAGAGTGTGACGAGTTACAGTAAAAGATTATGGAAGAAGGCTTTCATGGAGGAGAGAGTGTATACACTTATCTCCAGAACCAAGCAACAACAAAACCATAAATCTTAAATGAATGACAATTTTAAATTCTAAAATCATACATGAAACTTGATTATTCAAAACTTGACTTCTAAGAAAAACTATTTATTTCTTTTCTGGATCGTTGAGTGATTTATAATATGAATAAATATGAATAATAAGAATTATTAGAGAAGTGACTTATGAAAAAATAAGATTAGGATTGTGGAAAATGAAGAGGGTTCGTATCTTTCTCTCTTATTATTATTTTTTATTTTTATATTATTTTATTATTAAAATAAGATAGTTCACATAATTGACTCAGTCTCTTTTTTTATTTTTTATTTTTATGTTATTTTTGTTTTTTATTATTAATTATTATTTTATTTTTATGAAATTTAATGAATAAATTAAACCTCTCTTTTTATTTATTATTTATTTATTTATTTAATGAAAAGCTAAATTAATGAAATATATTTTTAGTTGTTATTTTTCTTTATTTTTTTATTTTGATTATTATTTTTTATTTTAGACACATATTAATTTTTTTAATTTATTTATATATTTATTTTTTATTAAAATTAAAATTACCCTGACGTAATCGAGTATTGATAAAATGCAAGAATAAGCATTCCGGCGGATTTCTTCGCATATTTGGGTTTAATTTCCTGGATTATCTTATAACACTGGGCTAACTTTTTCTGCACCCATAGTTTCTATGTGCATCTATAGGGTAGTTAAAATACTAAATTGTCCCTTTATCTCTCTTTACTTTTGCTGCCCATTTGTCGTCATCTCTCCTTTCTCATCATCATCCTTTTCCGGCATTTCTTTCTTGACATTGTCATTTTATGAATGAATTTAAAGAAAAATAATATTTTAAATTATGCAATTTAAAAATTATTTTTATATAAAAAATTGATTTAAGTTATGTAATTTGAAAGACACTTACGAATTATATAATTCAAATAATATTTTTAGATTATACAAATTTACAAGTCAAAAAATAAATTTAATTTCTTTTTTTATGTAAAAGATGACTTTTATATTACAACATCCTTAAAGTTAAAAAGTTTAGATACACAATTTGAAAGTACTTTGAAAAGTTTTTTAAGTGAAAAAATAATTTTAAATTGTAAACTTGAAAATACTTTTTAAATCATACAATCCATAATTTTCTTTTTTATGTCAAACAATAAACTTTCAGATTGCATGGAAGTTATCTTTCAAAGATGGGTTGAAACTTTCGTATTTATAAGTAATGATGAAAAAAAATCTCTATAACAGTGTTGGAGTGGATAAAGGATCCAGGTACATTGTATACAAGTTTTATTTTTAAATTTAAATTAAAGTATTTAATATAGTTTATACCTTTTCCTTCCCTAATCTGTTGTGTTATAAATAAAGTAGATAAATATTCAAATAAAATAATGATATTATTTTATATTGTATCATGTAATTCGATTATTAATATACTCTTTTATTTTTATTTGAATGTTTGTTGGATTTAAACTTAACTTTAATACTAAATTGAATAATTATATTTTAATTAAGAAACCAATTTTAGTTTGTGGTATATGCAGATTGTACAAAACGGTTGCAGATTAAAAAAAAGAAGAAGAATCAATTTAAGATACAAATTATACAATCAAAGTGTTTTGGATGTGATTTTTGTGGATACAAAACACTGCCACAAGATAGAGCAGCAGTGAGTGACACAACACAACACAATATTAAAATAATATGAGTTTACTTTATATGTCCTTCTCTTAACCTCTCCCTTGCATAGTCAAAGCATGCATGAGGGTGCACTAAATGTCATGCGCTTTGTATTCGATTTGAAAGCCACTATGTATGTGGGTTCATATATCACAATTATTGGAGAGGCACCAACAAAATCAAAGGACCAAAGATTCCACACTTTTGAGCATATTTAATACATAGTTCAGAATTTAAAGTTATTTGAACATGTTAATATTGTTATACAGTGAAAATTTAAATTTAACTTGTAAAAATATTTCGTTCTTAAAAATAAAAACCAAATGTATAATCAAAATCATTATTAAAAAAGGTTTATAAGAGTTGTTCCTACCTCAAATTTATTTGGAAAACATCACTATTGTTTATTTTAGAAACCAACTTTGAAGTTTAAAATTAAGTTACAGTTTTATCTTCCGAATCAGAAAATTAAATTTTACTCTCATAACACATTTTTTTTGTTTTTTTATATATAATTATTAAAAATTTAAATATGAGTTTAAGTTTATAAGAATAAAAGAATTATAAAAAAATGCTTAAATATGATATTTTAAGATTTTGAATTAAAGGTGTTATTTCTTTCTATGCATCTCATTTTCGATATTTTTTTATTTTCTTTGATTTTTTTTAATCTTTTCAATATTTTTTTCCTATTTTATATATATATTATTAAAAGAAATTATAGGAGTGGTATCAATAATCATAGCTCTGCAAAGAATTGTTATCCAATCAAATTTTTTCAGTGCCACCAAACTTTTATTCCCTTTCACTTCTCCAAAATCTGCAGTGGACAGTGTAAAGTACTCATATTCTGTGTCTTCATTCCATTCAAAGACATTTGAGATGAAGAAAATCATCAATGTCAAATACAACTGGGATGATATCTTTGTTTTTATTCTGTCTTATTATTCCTTCTACCAATTCATATGATGTCTTTCCTTGACCTTTGTCTTTCTCTTTATTTACTACCATTATCAAATCTCTGACAATTTCTAAGTTGGCTTCTTCCTTTTCACTCTATACTCATAACTTCAATTTGAGATGAAGAATCTCTCAGAATTTGTGTTCAAAAGCATGTGGGCATAAGACCCACTGCGCCTTGTTCCCTTTTCTTTCTATTATAAGTCTCAATAAAATAATAAAATTATAATGGTGATATAAAAATATTTTTTTTTCTATAACTGCACTTATTATTGTAATTTGACATCAATTTTATATGCAGAAGCTGTTTTATGTTTGTTTTAAGTAGGTTGTTTTGTCTTTTTTTAACACGTGTCAAACGCACTTCATGAATGTGCTGAGTTGGTCCCATAGCATCTCTTAAAGTCAGTGCGCGTGTCTGTTAAGTCTTAATATACCAATTTAGTGCTCTCTATTTAAACTAGCAGAACCGCATCGCATGCCTGTTTCCACTTTTATGCTCTTTCATAGTTTTCTATAAATTATTTTTTATTTATCTTTTAAAATTAAAATAATTAAATATATTATTTATTATATATTATATTAAAACTATGTTATAGTAAAAAGTTCATTATATATATGAAACCTTTTAAATATTTGTAATTTAATGATATTTATATCTAAAATGTGAGTAGTCATTTTTTTAATCTACGAGAAAGTTCTCTTTACTAGTAACTAATTTTTATTTCATTGTAATTTTAAAATATTATTAAGGATAAAATAGATAAATTAATTTGTGTAAAATAAACTGAGAAAATATGTTTTAAATATTATTATATATTATAGATAATTAATGGTTTTTAAATAATTTAATTATTTTTTATTTAAATAATATTTTTGTTAACAATGTATTTAACTATGAATATTAAACAAATTATAAGGAATAAATGTTTATGTACACTAATTTATAAGAAATAAATGTTTATATAAATATTTTGAGAGAGAGTAGATAGATAGATAAATAATAGTTGTAAATTTTAGAATATTTAGATATTGCACTAGTTATGATGAAAATCACCTTTATCATAAAAGATTAAGAAGATGACTTAACAATGTTGAAAATATGGTCATCTTAAGGATATGATGTAATGATCACTTATAAAATACAATTAATTTAATTAAAATATATTTGATGTTAGACTAATATGAGATTGTGTTATCTATTGTAATCAAACTCATCTATCTATAGGTCCAACACAACTTTATAAATAGGTTCAAAAGATTAGAGATATATTTTTAATAATATTTATCTCTTTCAACTATTCAGAAGGAATAACTTGAGGGTTGAATAACTTCTTACATGTAGACCCTACCTTGTATAAAAGGAAACCATCAACCTTATAATGATAACATTTCAAAAAATATAAAGTATTAAATAAGGAATAGATCTTCTCTATTTATATAAAAACAAATGATAAGATTTTTTAAAATTATGCGTGTTTCTACAATAAAACCAAACATTAGCATCTGGGCTTGAATATTACTTTAACAGATTTGGATTCTGATTAAATTATGTATAATTTAAAGAGTGATTTTAGTTTTTTGTTATGGGCTATTTCAATTCTAATGTGATATGCCCTTTTAAAAAGTTTATTTTCCTATGTATTTTATCTATCAGATAATATTTATATTGCATAATATTATATTTACAATTATAAATTTATTTTGAATATATATTATACTTTAATTTTCATTTTATATTTATATATATAATGTTAAACATAATATATTAAAATATGAATTGGTTGACCTGATCTTGTTTCTAAGTTATCTATTCCTAACTAAATTGAATTCAAATTTAAACAAATATCTGTAAAATATTTTTGAGTAAAATAAAAAAAAATGATAAACTCATTCCAGCTTGTCCCTGTTAACCTGAACTAGTACAGTACAAGTGATTGAAACAGAAGGTGAATTACAGTAACATGAGTGGTACAGAGGGAGAGAATAATACATGCACATATGATTATATGACCTAAAGTACTGCTTCTTAATCCTCATCTGCATTTGTCTTTAAGGTTGTTGTTGATGTCAGTCACGATTTTATAAGAGATGAATTGCATGCATTGCATTTTGGTTAAAGAGAAAGAGAATGACAATTAGCTTTTTAACTTTGCACCTTGATGGAAAACTAATTCTTACTTTAGATTGGGTGGGAGTTGGGAAAAAAAAAGGAAAACAAATTGGAAAAAAAATAAAGTTGTTTAAATTAAAGAAAGAAAATGAAAAGTGTCAGAAAACAATTAAATTAATTAAATCATATAGTAAATTATCAAAATGTTTTTGTTTAATTGTGAAAACAATAATATAAATTAAAACTAAAAAATATTAATAATGACGTCTTTATTTTATAAAATTAGAAATAATATTTTTTAATTTTGAAATTGAGTATATTTAAATAATTAATTGTAAAAATTCTATTGATAGTTATGGAGATATACTAAGAAAGTGTTTGTTGTTATTCTAATTTTTGAAATATGAAATCAAAATGAAGATTAAGTCAAGCAATAGGACTCTATATACTATTATACACGAAAAACAAAAAAAAAAAAAAAAAAAGTAAAATAATCCTATATCATTATAATCTTGCTAACGATATCAAATAAAATTACATTAACAGTTTTGGTTTGGCATTACAAACTTTGAATTCTATGACTAGAGAAATAATTGTAGAGTTGAAATGTGAAAAATACAAATTATTTAATTGTTGATAATAGACTTTAAGATAGCAATCATACTTAATTATTACTGACATATCATGGAACACATGAAAATAAATAAAAATTGAATATCTCTTTTATAAACATTTTTATTACACTCGTTTGAGAGCATCATAATTTGAACTTGATTGTCAAGATATATAACCACCTCAAGCTGGTCAAACTAATTTAATAAAAGAATAGATGTGATTAATGTTAACACGACCTAACGTACTAGGATTAACCAAAATTGTTAACAACATCTTAAGATGAATGAAGAGTGAGTGGTAGTATAGGTGTCGGAGTTGAAACTACACGTGTAAATATAAATGTCTATAAAAGTTTAGAAAAAGTTGACAAAAATGAACATACTTTAACAAATTTAGAAAGTTTTTAATTTAAATAAATATAATTTCTTTTTTTTTTAATTTTTTGGATTACTATAATTTATCTTTATGGTAGCATGTTATTTTCCTTTTTTTACAGTGTACTAAGTGTTTTTCTAGATATGATTATAATTTTTACTTTTTTCTTAATTTATAATACACATAAATGGTTTTCTACATGAATTTAAGTTTAATATTTGGAATAATGTAGTTATCTCACGCTATTTAAGATAAATTAATTAATTAATTAAAACTTTGTTACTTCAGAGATTAACTTATTTTGTCTTGTTATTATGCGTTATAATTTTTACTTTTTTTAAAATTTTAATGATTTGATTTTTATTTTTATTTATAATTTATTTTGACTTTAATTTATATTTTAAAACAAATTGTTTTTGTCAAATTATTTTACAAAATTATAAACATGGATGAATATTACATAATGACCATGGTTTATCCCAACAGGCGGAGAGTAGATATTTAAACGTTTACTAACATTTCATTATATTTTATTTTTAATGCAATGACACCTTAATAAATTTGTAAGCATTAATTTATAATTTTTTTATTTTATCACATCAATTATACTACTCATAATCTTTATATTAATTTTTTCTTTTTCTACTCTCTTTTTTCATCAAAACCATTTTTGCCTTTTCTTTTACAGATCTCTATTTGTTTGATATTCTACTTTTTCTTTTTCTTTTCACTAAAAAGTTTAGTTGTTACTTTTTAATGATAAACATATAATCTAGATTTTTGAATTTTATGATTTCAATTAATCTTCGTACCTGTATTATCAACATATTTTTATTAGAAGAAAAAGTTACCCCTCAAAACAAGCAATATTACTTGTGTTGGTCATAATTTTCTAAAAACATTATATTGTATAAGAGTTTTGACAAAGTAAAAACCCCCCTTTTCTCACACACTAACATCACTGAAACATTCTATAATTCTAAGCAAAATGTCACGCAGATATGGAAATGAAGAAGACAATTTTAAAACATGGAGATCTAGTTATAGCTATATAATATATCATTATTCTACCTGTCTTTATCATAAATTCCAAATTACAAGTTTAATCATTTTTATAGAATCCATATATTCAAATTAAGTATAATTTTTAAATGAGGGGATTATGACATCTAATCTGTTTTTAGCAAGTGATCACGTGCGACTTCTTATATTGAATACTTTATGTCTTAGTTCTTATATTTATATTCTTTTAATTTGAATTTGTATTTAAACTGGTCTTATTTTTTACTATACTATGATAAATTGTTAATGATATAT
>Ga0209489_104037_pt1 | contig 27604 bp, 11 predicted proteins | sample SiratrowhiteBW_FD_187527 | JGI IMG/M metagenome (GOLD analysis project Ga0209489, IMG submission 187527) | Root nodule microbial communities of legume samples collected from California, USA - Siratro white BW (SPAdes) (version 2) | ecosystem: Host-associated > Plants > Roots > Nodule | place... | reverse complement strand
CCAGGCTAATTCCTATAGCCAGACCAGTCAATTTCTACTCCCCGTAGAAATCAAAACCCTGCAAATTGATCTACTGCTCCCCGCAGCTTCCAATCAATTTCAGCAGAAAACACAGGCTTACTTCTAAAGCCCAAACCAGTACAAACGTTCAATGAATTTCACAAAATTATAATGAAAACACCTCAAATCTTGATTCAAACAGGATCAAGAAGGGTTTAGAAAAACTCCCTGATTGGCACAGAAAGAAAGGCCTGTACACAGTCTTGAAGAAACCCAGTAGCACACTTTAGTCAGAATTGATTTTTCAAGTAAAAGTCCTCTTTCGAAACTGATTATTATGAAAACAGCAAAATCTCTCACAGTATTTCTCACAGAATGTATTTCAAAACGATTGTGATTTTCAAAAATGTATCTCTCTTCTTTCTTTTCTCTGTTCTCTTTCTTTTTCTTGTTTCTTGTTTTTCGCACTTGAAAAACCCGTTGTTTTATAGAAGAAGAGCTCAAACTAGATTTTCAAAAAAACAGTTAATTCAGTTAAGCTCAGGCACGAATAAATTGATTCGACTTAACCTGAAATCAGTTTGTAATAGTTAAGTACTTTGTTTTCCAAAACTGTTAATTCAGTTATAGTCAGACACGAATAAATTGATTCGGCTTAACTTAAAATCAATTCATAATAATTCAGTATCTTATTTTCCAAAACTGTTTTAACTACCTTATTTTCCAAAACTGTTTTTAACTGAAGTTAAAACCTTTTTATGGTTTAATTTAAATCATTTAACCCATGTGCTAATGAATTTCTTCTTAGATGTGCATAGGTTCTTTTTCACGGCCAATCATACTCACTCACAGTAAGACACAGCCTAGAACACATTTCCACTTACTTGCTTTGGCTTGCTGGTCATGTCTTGCATGGCTTCATCAAATCCTTTAGTATTGTGAGAATACTAACATTATTTATCAGCTTAAAAAGTTAAGTTACTTATTTTTTATAATTAATGAATTAATAGAAAATCACCTTCTTATAAATAAGGAAGTCGAAATATGAAATACCATTTTTTTGTTTTGTCTCATAACTAAAAAAATTTATTGTTGTAAAATCAAAAGAAATTAATTCTTTATTTTCTTTCAACATATTTAAAATTTATAATAGAGTAATAGTTTTATTTGGTTTTTTTATATTTGCTTTTATATACAAACAATCATATGTCTAAATCTACTTATTCTATATAATTGAAAGTGTTTTTTACTGTATACTAATAAAAATTAAAATATTTTTATTAAAATTTTTATTTTTTATTTTGATGAAAAATATAAATATTCCATCATAGAATTACAATATTATAAAAATAATAAAAAATTATTTTTATAACTGAAATTTATACACAGTTTTCATAACTCCAACATAAATTTTAGTAACATTTTTTATTTTAGTAATTTTTATAAAAATTATTTTTTGATTTTAATTTTTATTCTATACATGTATTTCTACTAGTTTTAGTATAATTGAAATACGAATATATAGATAGTCCATTCAAAGGGGTTGGGCTCATTAAATATATTTGATTAAAATAAAAAATAAAATATTTATACAAAAATAACTGAAGAGTTATAATGTTATTTATGTTTAGTTGCACTTTTATATATATATCTTTAAATATTTAGAAAGGTAGTTGAGAATGTTGAGAAAAGGTAAACTCTGACTATAAAGAACGACTTGTGTTTTACCGTCAAACTTGCTGCAAATTGGAAGTCTTTTTATAATAATTGCAAAGTATTTCTCATATAGATAGATCTTGGAATATCTAAAAATAAATTAAGGAGGTGGGAAAAGCAAGACATAGCAATCTTAAATAAAGTTTATAATATATGTTGGTCTTGGTCGTGGTCTTCCATATGTTTAATAAACTTGTAACAAAAAATAAGTTGTGTAATAAAACCTTAACCTTAATAATCACAACCTCAAATCAATCCTAAGATTCAACCAACACCTGCTCTGTGTCTCCACTTTCTGCTTCTTCTACTTCCTTTCTCGATCCATCTTTTGGAACCAACTCGCGCGACCGCACCGAACCAAATCTAGAAGCCTCTACGGTTCCAAAAATGCTCTGTGTCCGGTTCCACTTCTAGCTTTCCATTCCTCTGGTTCAATACCATGACACCTGGTAAAAGTGTCGTTTTGTTTTCTTAATGGTGGTTTCTTTAGGAAAAGAAAAAGAAACTGGAAAATTGGGATATATAATTTTTTGGGGTTTAGGGTAGTTGAAGTGTAATATTGGAGTAATTGATTGGGTTTGACTTGTTTTGATTGGGTGGTTGAAATGAACCACATGACTTATTATGACTTTGTGTGTCTGCATTTTGTTTAGTTTTCTGTCATTTGTGCTTTCAATTGGGACCATGTGAGCTTTAGAATCTACTGTTATTGTTTGGAATCCGTGAAAAATAAACACTCGCAGTTACACTAAAGCATTTTAGAATATTCTAAGTAGCATGCTTTTAGCATTTTGATTTAATTTAATAGATTATTTTGCTGTCCCTAACCCATTTTTCTTCGCAATGAAATGTAATATTGGAGTAATTGATTGGTGCTGTGCAGAGAAGAAAAATTTAAGTTGTTAGTTGCCTTTGAAGTTCTTAATAATGGGTAAAAATGTCGCCGTCTTATATAATTCATCTGGTTTAAGGTAGAAGAAAACGATGGTGATGATGATGCTGATAGGAAGGTTTCTAACTTGTTTGATTTATTTATTGTTGTTGTTTCAGGTTACGAATACGATATTAATGATCTGCATCAAGAAGCTCAAGCCAGATGGCTGAAGCCTGCAGAAGTCATGTACATTTTACAGAATCATGAAAAGTTCCAGCTCACCCAAGAGCCGCCGCAACAGCCAACCAGTAACAGCCGTGTTCCCTTTTTCCGATTGATTGTAGAAATAAGAAAAAAGGACAACCTTTGTTGTTCTTGTTTGTTTATTCAGAATGACTATAAAGTGCTGAATTCAACATTATCATTTGATCTACTTAACAGGTGGATCCCTGTTTCTGTTTAACAAAAGAGTCTTGCGTTTCTTCCGGAAAGATGGTCATAACTGGCGCAAGAAAAGAGATGGAAGAACTGTGGGAGAAGCACACGAACGGCTGAAGGTGTGTAGCTACTCACTAATGTATGTGCTGTTGTGATTATTAGGTTTCCATAAAAGGAACACTTATTAGCAACTGTCTAGAGGGGGTCTCAGTTGTAGCAATGCAGCCATAAATCTATAAGAGGGAGGAAAGATTCTTGAATTGTTTGAAAAAGTATATTCAAAACTTTGAATAGATGTCTCAAACAGTTGACTAGTGACAGATGGTATTGTTTAAAAATATTTAAAAAAATCCTTATTCGAAGTTTCATTTTCAATAGCATTAGACAAGTTTCTTCATAAATACTTCTAGGAAAAGAAATAAAACGAAAAAGAAAATGAAATGAACTTCTCCATAAATTAAAATTAGCTTGACAAGTTAAAAGTAAGAATTTAGAGAAGCCATATGAAAGAGTTTCTACAAATTAGCTTATGCATTAGCTAATTTTAGCTTATGAAGAAACTCATTTCATTTTTTCTTATTTTTTTCTCCTACAAGTGCTTCTAGAGAAGCTTGTCCAAACAAGCTGTCCTATTTTGTGCTTCTAAGATGCTTTTGAAAACAATAACGAATGGTTTGTCCATCAGTTATCCTTTATGTATATTACATGTAACTGATATTTGTTCAAGGGTGCTTTTTAGTATGTTTTCTGAACATTTTCACTTACTGTATATTTATGACTTTAGGTCACCATTTGTTTTGCATGATATTCCATATACTGGAAATGTTTTAATAATCTGCATGAATAGGTTGGAAATGTTGAAGCCTTAAATTGTTACTATGCACATGGAGAGCAGAACCCTAGTTTCCAGAGGCGAAGCTATTGGATGTTGGATCCGTGAGTAAATTTTAACTATTATCTAACTGCATATTCCTCATACACTAGTATTATGCTTATCACAAAATTCTGTAACCTTTAAAACAGACATGCAACATTCAGGAAAAAAATCCTCCTAGAGGTTAACTAAACATTAAATGAATTGCAAAGATTTATAATTTGAAGCAGAATCAGCCTTTGCTGTTCATTCTATTTGAGATGTTCTTGTATATTTGTTATTGTAGTAGTTCTTCATAATCACCCTTGATATTGTTTCATGGCAGGGAATATGAGCATATTGTTCTTGTGCATTACAGAAACACGAGTGAGGTGAGTCTCCAATACGTGATATCAGATAAACATGATAATAGTACTTGTACCCTTGTGCACATTCTCCCTCCAGAAAAGTTTGGGAACCCTTTTGTGCAAGATTGCTTACTGTATTACCCGTTTCTGATTAGTTGTTTTTCTTTCACTTGTCCTCCGTTTTTACCTTTCTCTTGTGAAGCTCTTTAGTTCATTTTCCTGTTTCGATAAATTTCAAACATTTATCTTGTATTCTTAAATATTTACTTTCTATAGGTGGGTCATGCATATGTCTATGTGCTGTTTGTATTTCTTGTTTAAGTGCTATGTTGATTCTTTTGTTTACCATTAATATTACTTCCGTGTTGTAACTCCCTCTCTCATTTTCTATTTTCGAACTTCCTTCTTAAATGTACACTTATCCTTCCAAAGTGGCATATGTTCATTTAATAATGAATTTAATTTGTATGAACTGATAGTGTAAAAGTTTTTTACATTATCATGTAATCATAGGTTGTTATTTCCGATAAAAATTGTTGATTTTTGTATTAATTACTTTAAAGTTAATATCTTCAAATTGATTGGTGTTGTAATATTCTTTATATTGATAGTTCATGAAAATTAGACTCTTTAATAATTACTATGCAAAACAATTCAACTATGAATTAAAGCCATTCCCCGTGCATTCTCTTATCTTCCTGAAACTTTTTCTATTCCCTAAGCTTGTGAACATGCCTTTATGCTCCTTTACTTACCAGAAGTAACCAATATGGAGGCCTACATCTCACCTCCCATATCGTAATTTAAGACCAAATGCACTTTAGATAACCGTTTTCCTAATTACGAATCTTTGATATTTACTTCTTTCTAAGATGATGACAATTGATATAAGAAAGTCAGTGATTGTTCCTAAGATTTGCATCATCCTATTGCTTTTCTGCACTAATTATTTCCTTTTCTCAAATGAAGATATTCTTAAATCTTCTTAAGAATCATATTTGGCATCTTGGATGGGAATTATTTGATTATATTCTTTTATTCAGCATGTGCATAGTGACATTGTTGTGCAGTCGATGTTCAAGTTTTGCTTTAACGTATGCACTCATGTTATAGGGAAGACTGAGTTCTGGAGCCGGCGCACAATTGTCACCAAGTTCCTCTTCTGCATTTAGTCCTAGCTCATATTCTAATCAGTATCCAGGGTCAACATCCATACCTGCTGATTCATATGAACCTAATCAGAGTTTCTCCAGTCCTGGAACTACAGAAGTTACGTCTGATATATTCGTTCTGAGCAATAAACAAATGGATGGAACCGAAGCAGAATCAGGAACCTCATCTGAGCTTGAAGTTACTAAAGCTTTGCGCCGACTAGAGGTACAATTAAGTTTGAATGAGGACAGCTTTGAAGATATTGCTCCCTTCTGCGATAAGTACGAAACTGCCCATGATCCAAACCCTCTGCACAATCAAAGGGTGATCAGCAATCAAGAGCAATCTGCAGCTTTCTCTGGACCTGATGATCAACGGCTATTTTATGATGAATATAACGGAAGACAAGGTAAAACAAACTTCTGTTGAGAGCACATGGTTTAATTAGTGAAATATTTGAGTGCATAATCTATATTGTAATTTAATCTGTTCGCATACATTGTCTTCTACTTATGTCACACTGCTTGCTGCAGCATCTTACACAGCCCACTAATTTTCTGTAATTTGTTGGTGGAAATTTATAGCATGCATGTTTAGATTAAATCGTTCACTATTATCATAACCATCTTGTCTGGTGTCTCTGTTTAAGTGTTTAATTTTCTCATTGAGACCTAATTCCCCAATTATTATATGCCATGTGGGAACTATTAGAGTTTTGGGTTTGGGACTAACTCAACTCCGAAAGCTAGCTTGTAGGAGGAGGGTTGCCCCTCATTTTATATATACATTATTTTGGCACTATCTTCAGTTATTGTGGGACTTGGGTCTTTCCCAATATGAATGTTAAAAGAGAGTGATTCTTATTATGAGCCATGTAACCATAAAAAAATGGTTTTAAAACTTACTCACAGCTAGGTTTCTTTGAAATTGACAATACTCCGGCTACAGTGATGATAACACAGCATAAACAAGGAAAATACTAAGTGTTGGGTAATTCGAGGGGGTAAACACTAGGGAGACAAACAAAAATGAGAACTGAGCCAACCCATATAAGGGAATGACACCACCTTCAATCCAAAACCTTAAGGCAATAGGTTTATGGGTCTTCTTTCTTATATGTTGCTCAACTTTCTCATTCAATGTGGGACTTAGACTCACACTTGGATACCTAACACTAAGTTTAATGAAAAATTCAAGGAAAAACGCTAAAACAGCTTCAAAATATACTTATGCATTAGATTGAGGGTTCAAAATTAGTCTCAGAAAGGGTAATCCGGGTTGCAAATGTGTAACAAGAGGCTCAAAAGGAGCTTTCTGTTGATACCATATGGGCCTTGTTACAACACGGATATTGTTTAAAGCTCACTTGCCTGTTCAGAATCTACAGGTTGCATGTGTGGGTTTTTGACACTCTGATCTTTAGTTATATTTGTGGCCAAAAGTTTTTGTACGGTGTTATTACGGTTTTCATTCTGCTTGAAGTTTTTCCTTGTAAATTAGCAATTCATCCGTTGAAGAACTTGAATATTTTGAATTTCAACAAATTCAGCTTCTTGTAGTTTGTTTTGTCCTCTTCATTGTGGAAACATCACCTGGTAAGAGAGGAAGATAAAAGATGCTAAAAGTGTTTACTTTTATAGGTGATGGTGGTGAATCTTATCATGAACTGATAGATCATGGTTACCCTGATGGAAATGAAAAGGCTTTATGGACAGGGGTGCTGGAATCATGCAAGTCCTCAACTGCTGTCAAGTTACCACAGAAAAATGTATACATGGCAGCCGGAAATGTAAGTGTTTCTTTGACTTAGTTCATAGAAGCTGTATGATTTTTCAATTTATGTTTGTTCTGATGTTGAAATGATTCTCTTGTGTTTATGCAATTCTTAAAATGTTTGATTCTTAAAGCAGGAAAATTCAGTATCTTTGTCGGGAAGGGTACTAGTACCAGTTTCCAACCAGGAAGACAATCACTGGCTCAACTTCAACAGTGATAATTCTCAAAGCTGTATGATTTCATCTATATTTAACTTAACCTTTTTTGGCATATTTTGGAGTTTCTTCGACTTCTGATTCCCCACTCATGTTAGCAGCTGTTTTCTCACCACCTCAAGGGGTCCATGAAGTCAAATTTCCTGCATATTCTTCTATGGTGGAAACACGAGTAACTAATTCTGACTACTATGAAACATTGTTTGACCAAAGCCAAATTGTAGCACCTCTAGATGCAGATTCAAGCTTGACCATTGCACACAAACAGAAATTTTCTATTAAGACATTCTCCCCCGAATGGGGTTATGCCACTGAGACAACTAAGGTTTGTGCCTTCAAAGCCCAACTCCATGCATCCCCTATTTAACGATTTATTACTCTTTGCATTAGTGGCATCTTCTAAACAGTGAAGTGAAAGTGCTCATTCTTTTGATTAATAACTGTAGGCACTTATACCTTACCTCGGTTCCCGAAGAGTTTTAAAATGTATTCTTGACTTTGTTAAAATCTATATAAAATTCTTGCTGTAGTGATGGTGTAAAGCAATTATATATAAATCTCAGTCTATTTATAAATAATTAGGTTAGGAAAATGTTGATCAAGCTTGTGTCTTTGGACATTTAAGACTTAAAAATATGAGTATGACTTTTTTTCTCTGTCAACTTTCTTATCTTGAAGCTATATTGTGTTGATTTTGTCCAAATTTGATTCCTAAAGCTCCATACTCTCTGCACAGGTCATCATTGTTGGGTCTTTTCTCTGTCATCCGTCAGATTCTACCTGGGCATGCATGCTTGGTGATGTTGAAGTTCCTGTTCAGATAATTCATGATGGTGTAATCTGTTGTGAAGCTCCACCTCACCTTCCTGGAAAGGTTACTCTGTGCATTACTTCTGGAAACCGGGAGTCCTGCAGTGAGGTCAGAGAGTTTGAATATCGTGATAAGACCTATAGTAGCACCCAATGTACTCAATTGAAACCAGTAGCCACTAGAAGTCCTGAAGAGCTGTTATTACTTGTTAGATTAGGGCAGATGCTTCTTTCTACACCAACAATAAAGAATGACAACATAGAATCGGGAATTCCTCTCATAAAACAGAAAGCTGATGATGACTCATGGAGCCATATTATAGAGACTCTTCTAGTTGGCAGTGGAACATCAACTAGTACTATTGATTGGCTTCTCGAAGAGCTTCTTAAGGATAAGCTTCAACAGTGGCTTTGTTACAGATCTCAGGAAAGAGATGAAGAGACAGGCTGCTATTTGTCCAAGAAAGAGCAAGGCATTATTCACATGGTTGCTGGGTTGGGTTTTGAGTGGGCCCTGAACCCTATTCTTGGTTGTGGAGTGAATATAAATTTCCGTGACATCAATGGGTGGACTGCCCTTCATTGGGCTGCCCGTTTCGGAAGGTAATTGAATTCTAGAGGGCTTGCTACTATGTTAACTGATTATTTAACTTTGGCGAAATATGTTAATATTGCTATACAAGGCTTGCTAACGAAGATAGGGAAAGCATGCATTCTTAAAATAATTTTTTAATTTTCTTTCCTTGGGAGAATAGAATACAGATGGTAGGAAAGATAACAAGGACAAAGAAAGGAGAATTAATTATCTGATCTCTTATTGAAGGAATAAAGCACTAAGTGCAAGGCAAAATATATGATAAGCGTTTTAGATATTCAAGTCTGAAAATTGAATTTCTAGAGATGCAGACTGTGTTAGGTTGGTTGGCTGTTTGCAATGGCTAGTCAGGAAATTGAATGTATATTGATGACAACATTACTTGCCATGTTGGTCGTGTATATAATCAATCAAAGCAAATGTGGACTTTAATTTCTAATTAATAGCCATAATTGGTTCATCCAGTCTTCTTCTGGAACTGATAATCATATCATGAAGTATAATTACCTGTTCATTTTAGAGTATTTTGGCTGTTATTTTCCTGAAGTTTTGTTATTCTATGTAGGGAAAAAATGGTTGCTTCACTTATAGCTTCTGGAGCATCTGCTGGAGCTGTGACAGATCCAACTGCACAAGACCCGATCGGTAAAACTGCTGCATCTATTGCAGCCAGCAATGGGTACAAGGGACTAGCTGCGTATCTTTCAGAGGTAGCTGTGACAAGCCACCTATCATCACTTATACTGGAAGAGAGTGAATTATCTAAAAGTTCTGCGCAGCTTCAGGCAGATATGACTGTTACCAGTGTCTCCAATGAAAATCTTGGTGCCAGTGGGAATCAGGCGTCACTCAAAGATACCTTGGCTGCTGTCAGAAATGTAACTCAGGCAGCTGCGCGGATACAATCTGCTTTTCGATTACATTCTTTTAGAAAACATAGAGCAAGAGAAGCAGCTGCTGGTATAGATGGTTGTGGTACGAGTGAAAGTGGCATTGGTAGCATTCAAGAAATTTCTGCTATGTCAAAACTTGCCTTTCGAAGCTCACGCGAACATAATTCAGCTGCTTTATCAATTCAGAAGAAATATCGTGGTTGGAAAGGTCGCAAAGATTTCTTATCATTGCGCCAAAAAGTGGTGAAGATACAGGTAATAATGTCAACTTTAGATTTTGCTTGGAACAAATGAATACCAAGAACTACGTGCTTATTTTTCATAAGTTATACAGAGATAGTACTAAACGATTCTTTGCATACTTTGATCTTTAACGCCATTAATGTCAACCTATTTCTAATTTATTTGGGCAGGCTCATGTGAGGGGTTACCAGGTTAGGAAGCATTACAAGGTAATATGGGCAGTTGGAATCCTGGACAAGGTTGTGCTACGATGGAGAAGAAAAGGAGCTGGTTTACGAGGTTTCCGACCAGAGATGGAGATTAATGAAAATGATGATGAAGATGAAGATATTCTCAAGGTGTTCCGAAAACAGAAGGTGGATGTAGAAATTGAAAAGGCTGTTTCACGGGTGTTGTCCATGGTCGACTCACCAGATGCTCGTGACCAATATCATCGCATGCTTGAGAAATATCGTCAAGCTAAGGTAAATTATTTTAAAAACGACAGTGTCAAGTGTTTGCCTTTTTTCAGAGTGGTCATTATGTCTTAGTTTGCCACTAGAGTGCAGTTACTTTGTGCTCTCGATGCATAACTTGTCAATTATTGGCAGGCTGAACTTGCGGGTACGAGTGACGAAGTATCATCAACCACTTCTGTGGGGAATGCCTTATTTATGGAAGATGACTTATATCCATTTCCCTAGGAGCAACGCTAGCCTTGCTAATCCTCATTCTTTTGAATGATTAATTTCTGAAGAACCAGTTCGACGGTCTTTGTATTTTAGATGCTTACGACAAGCTGACTTATTAGTTTGAGACAGTCCTGATTGTATAGGATAATGACGATGAACATTGGTGCATTGTAAAATATAAAATCGTGTTGAATGCAAGTAGAGTGGGGTTTCAAATTGTATTTTTAAGTTTCTATCGCATTTCCCTAAGTTGTAGATCCCTAAACCTGTTCCTCAACATTATGCTATCGAAGTCTATATTTACAAATCAACAACCCATTTTAACCACAATTATTACACAACAATAACGTCTAATTGACTATCTTTTCTAAGAAAAAATAAAAAGAAGATAAACGGCCCGCATCGTGAGGGAGATGCTTGGATATTGGTTCCTTAGGTGAACAAAACATTATGTTATGACTGCAAGTATAAACTAATTTATAAAGGTAAAATGGGTCAAGATGCTTGGATCCAAGATCTCAGATCACAAATATATTAAAGTTTTCAATCTCCAATGCCCAGTAATCTTTCGACAATTTATCCTTTAAGGGTTTTTTTCAAATCAATCACAACAGAAAATTCTAAACACAACAGACACAATTAAGGATTCAACACAACCAACCAAAAATAACCCTTTTCCAATTTCAAATGTCAAATCTGAAACAGCTAGCTATAGGGCAAACTTCTTCTATGGCCTTTCAGCTCATGTATTTGCTGGTCTATCTTCATGCATAGTTCAAACGGAATATGTCATTCAACACATAGTAGCTTCCCTGCGGAGTTGGCATCAAATGGAACATCTGGAAAGAGAATGACAAATTTAGTGATTGACTTAAATTAGATAAACAGTAGAGCAAGAAAAAGAGAGGATACGCCAACCAAAATACTAAGAGTATTTCTACGTACACAGGAAAAATATAATACACAATTACCAGTATATAAGAGCACATGTATAGAAAGGGATAACAAAATTTTGCTATGGATGTAAAAAATTTCAGCAAAATTTCATTTCGACACGTAGTCAACATTTCAGTGAAAAACGGGATTTTGACAACCCATCATTTTCCCCTACAGAATCAGGAATTCAGCTCCTATAACAAGAGACAGACAATTTTGGTGGACAGAATGAGAGTTGATGTGCCACTTTGACAATACCCAACTCATAATCCCACCTGCTTACAAAGAGGTCAGCATTGAATGAGCCCACTTATAGACATTGAAATTTCATTAAATTTGAAGCCTCTAGTGTAACTCTTTTGGGATTCCACGGGAACCAAGTGAGAATGATAGGACGAAATCAAACTGACAGCAATTGATGAAATAAAACAGTTGAATGACCCCCACAGGCTTCTAAATTGAACCCAAATTCAATAAGTTGAAATTTGGAATAGAGGAATTTCAGATAACCTACCCAGGCACTGATAAAGAAAAGTTCAATAATTTTGCTAGCAAATTGATATCAATGAAAAAGACAAAGAACAACACAAGTGGAAGAAGGTTAAGCTCATGAAACATTTTTAAGAATTTTTCACTTGCGAACAATGAGTTGAAGGCATTTGGATCCATCAGATGTTCTGTAGTCCAATCCATAACCATCCAAACAAACAACTTCGATCCAATAAATACAGTCCTTTACAATTAAAATACAAAAGGATGAATAACTATTTTGCCACTTTCAATTCTAAACACACCTAGACCAACATTGGTAGGCACAAGTATCCACATTCTGTCCGCTACGACACCCAATGAATAATAGGTACCAATACTACGATTACCAAAAAAAATAAAACCTTGACTATACAGTTATCCTAGATTTCCAATTCCCTCAATGATTCTAATTCATCAAACACCATCCTCCTTCACCCACTCTCTCACATTCCGGAGTGAATAGCATTAAGAACAACCTAAAACCTCCGCACACTCAACAATTTAGGTTTAACAGAGGAAGAAGCCAAGAAATACACAGAGGTAAATTCAAAAGCAACAGGCGATGAATTCAAGAGAGAATTGAATGAAAGGAAAGCAGATCGAAACGGAAAAGGATGGATCGGAGTGTGAAGAAAACCCTAACAAAGAGAGAGAGGGGGTATGGGGAGGGAGTACCTGGCTGAATTTGAGAGTGTGCTGTTCACCGGCGAGCTGGAGGTTGCCGCTGACGAAGACGAGCATGCCGCCGTTGACACCGGAAGGTTGGCAGTCGACGGTGGAGATGGTGTGGTGGCACTGCTGGAAAGGGAGGCAAGTGAGCTTGGCGACGATGTTGGAAGCGCCCTGGATCTTCTGGCCTTCGAAGGTGAGCATGGAAGCATCCTGGTAGAGATTGGCCAAACCTGGACGGTTGTTGTCGAAGGTGGAGTAGTAGTGCTCTACGAATGCCTTTGCCAACGTGTCTGGATCCATCTCTCCCACTCCCACTCTCTCTTTCCTCTTTCTTTCCCCTCCTTATATATTATTTTTCTAAATCATTTCTTAGCGTATCTTTTACGTACCAAATATAAACAAATCTTATTATAATTACCACCAGACAATTGTCACCACCATCTACAATTTTAAATTAATTATTCTAATCAAATAAATAATAAAATTTATATTTAACCTAAAAAACAATCATAAATAAGATGTAAAAAAATGTTACTTATTTATTAATTCTTAATTTTATATTAAATAAATGTTTATGAATTTTGACATGGTTTTAAATTTGTCTCCAAAATTTTAATTTAATATTTCATATGAAGATATACTTAAAAAACTGATTTTATTCTTTTCAGTTTTATAAGTAATTTTATTTATTTAAAATTGAACTTTTATGATCATTCAAAAGAAGATAATTATTTGAAAATTGTTTTTTCAATAATCTAGTTTATCAAAGGTTTAATTCTAATTATAATTTATTATTAGAATATTAATATAAATGAATATTACATATTGTTGTTAAAATTTCACTTTGTATAAAAATTATTATTAATGTTGCAGATGACATCAATGTTCCATGGCAGGTGGATCAAGTCATAATCGAATGGTGATGCTTCTTAAATAGAAAGACTTACGATCCAACTAATATTATAACAAGTATCTATTTTATTATTGGATTTGTCTGAAGCGGTCTTTCATTCTCTTACCTTCTTAAAGCTTCTGAAAATATCAAAGGTCCAAGCCAACCTTAGTGTTGTGTACATTTGATGAGATAATGATCTCTCTACCTTATTCCTTTCTATTTCATCTTTCAATCTATAACTTCCTTCATTTGGATTATCATTCCAGTTTTTACATTTTTTCTATGTTCTTTTTAAGCTTCCATCCCATGTTTCTTTACCACCTCAAGCTAGATATGAACCTGCAAAACTTGAAAAGAAGAATTCACAAACGACACGACCACCTAGGATAGGTTTCTCTGAGAAACCAACCAAAGAAACTCACCTTGAACCAAGCCACCTATAGATTCGTCCATCTACCCTTAAATCACCCAAATCTCACCCATAATTCACCAAACCTAAGTCAATTTATTCCCTTAGATGTCCACAAAAAACCTTTACCAAAAAAAAAATTATCCATAAAGATTTCGAAAATCAACTAAGAACCAACACCTTCTCAATTTTTAGCTTTCGCAAATTTCCTTGATTTTCTCCAAGAATATCTCCAATATTCAACCCAAGACTCAAACCTTGCAAGAACTTCCTAGGCTAACCTAGGTTATATTCTAGGATTAGTCAAGACTTAACTAAACCTACAAGAACCTAGAAATAATCTAAGAAACCTTTTTTTAAGCTTGACTAGTGTGATCTTAACTTTGCTTTGAAGCTTAAATGGAAACTATTCACATTTCAAGAAACCTCCAATAGGATTCCATCACCTATTGTTTACAAGTTGATGACCTATGAAGCGAAAATATGACAACAAATCATCTTACATAAAGTTGGGTTTCAAAGTTTGTGAATTTCTATTTAATAAGAGGCATCCCTTTCAACCTACCTCATCTTTTTTACCTAAATGTATTAAGGAATGTGAAAGGTTTATAAGAAGATGTTACTGAAGGCATCTATTTCGAATTATTGAACAACATGATGAGGTAACAAGGGGTGATAAATCCTTTCACAACCTCAAACTTAAGGTTAAAGAGATGATCATTCAAAAAGGAGGATTTATAGTAGTGCAATACATCTTTATAAACATCAACATTGTTATGATGCATCTTTGTATCAATCTGAACCTCTTAGGGTTTGACGTGGAATAACATGTCAAATTATGTCAACCATGTTGCCAACAACCTTGAGCCATTACACTTGAACCTATAAAAGTTTGAGACTGACTTTTGATCATTATGGTATTAAGGAAAAGATGAAAACTTTAGTTAAAAATAATATAAGAGGGTCTATGTAAGAAAAGTTGGAACTATTACCATGTTAGACCTTTCAAATGGCTTAGACCTTATTCCTCTTCCAAAATGACATGTGACTATTGTCGAAAATAATCTTGTTGAACGTCCCTAGCGCATCTAGTATTGCTTAAGAACCTCCATTAGCATTTGAGAGACAATCCTCTAAATGTCCAAGTTCTCATGAGGTGTCTAGGAGCTCTCCTCCAATAAAGAAGTAAGTTATGGTAGTTAAGCCTTTCAAAAGAAAAAATGTGTCCCATTCTAAATAAGTTCTCATTCTCAAGTCCTCTTATAAATGATGATGACGATGATGATAATGATAACATCCTGTCTCTAGTTTCTAAGAGGCACATAAAACCTCAAGTATTTAGGTGAGGCAATCAATATAATTTGTTTTTATGATATTTTTAGACTATTTTTTATAGGAAAATCAACTCTCTCTAAACTTAGAATATACTTAATTCTTAATTTTAGGTAGTTTGTGTTAATAAATGGTTATAAGAGTCAAAAAATGAATTTAATTTCTAATTCATATTATGTTTTCCTAGAAATGAACAGAACAACATTGGAGAAGAGGGATTGAAGTCTTGAAGATGAGTGATTAAATAGCAATTTGATGCAAAACAACTCAAGCCCGACGCCAGAACCTGAGTCTGGCTTGAGAAAACCCAAGAGCAATTCAACAGAAATGCACTTGGATAGGTGACCTGAGCCCGACACTAGTTGGACTTGGATGTGTAGAACAACAACAGACTCCAGTTGCGTTTGACGCCACTGAGGCTGAGCTGAGCATGAGCGTCAAATTTCAAATGTTATTTAATAATATTTGCTTTGCATTAGGGTTAGACATCTTGAATCGTCAATGAGAGGAATTGGTAATTGGAGGCAACTTTAGGTTTCTCTATGGGTAATTTCTTATTTTCATTATTATTCAGTAATGTTTAGCTTCTTCATGACTATGAGGAACTAAATCTATTGTTGTTGGGGTTAGAATTTACCTTTCGCACTCTCATGTAATCTTTTCTATTTTTTATATTTATATCTTTTATTTCAAGATATCAGTATTTTAATTCTGCAGTTATTGCTTGTGTTAATTTGTGACTTGATCTTTGATTCTTTGGGTATTAGGAAATATTTTCTATAATCAGAAACTAAATTAAAATACCAAATGAAAGGTTGTGTCTAGAAATATAACAAGATTGGTTTGTTCTAGTCTTTGAAATGTATTTTTTTCTTAGAAAAAAACAAGTGTTTGTTCTAGTCTTTGAACAAATAAACATCTTAATAACAAATAATCAAAACATGTGAAGTAGTGTTACCATAAAGCTGAGAAATTTCAAAATAAAGTAAAGAAAGAACATGTTCTTTATAAATGTAGCAAACAAAGACTCATGTGAGTCTTATACAATGCATCATGAATTGTGTATTATTACAATATAATCAAAGTATAACTTTAGTATAGTATGAGAACTATTCACAAGTTATACAAAACTTTATACTCTTCTCCTTTTTGTTATAAGAAAAAGGCAAAGGTTTGAATGATATTTCTAGATTTGGTGGTGGTGGATGAGAGAGTACGGGGACCAAAATGGTTATTCTGTTTGTGGTGGTTGAGAAAGGGTTTGAAGTTGTAAAGAAGGTGTTATAGAGGCTTGTTGAAGGCTTAACAACTACAACATATTATGATGCATTTGCTCAGCCAAAAAATGGTGTCACCTTCTCCATTTTCTTTAATTATTATAATCATACTCACTACACATAGATTGTACCATGTCAAGAGTAACATAGTTAGTATTAGGCACGACAACAACAATTGGCTAGAGATTGAAATATGGTGATGGTTGTTGGGGCTCTTAAGAGTGAGCTTCAACATATACTGTTGCCTTGGCTTGGGCTTAGGCTTCAACATTTGCTTTCTCTTGTTCATTAGTTTGAGCTTTACTGTTTGCTTCTGCTTTAGCCTTTTCTTTAACTTGAAGATATGTATCTTCTTTTTCCTTTTGGCGAGCAAGTGCTTCTTCTTGGGCATGAGGTTCTTAGAACTTTGAATCAAGAAATACAATGGCACTTGCAATGGTATGTACTAAAAATTAGGAACCACTAATGCTCATATTTGTGGGAGCATGATACTTTAGGACATTTGAGTGGCATATTCCTGATAAAAAAGAAAGGAGATTATTGGGCCATCAAAATATATAAATCGTGCTTATCAAGTTCTTATAACACATCATTTGAGTTTGAAAAACCTACATCTGTTTAAGGGTCTAGTAGGACATGGCCATTTGTAAGGGGATGGTTTTGTGATACAAGCTTGACTGATAATATATAAGGGCAACATGTTTAGAAAATGGACTCATGAAGCATTTTGTCTTGGTGGCCTTGGCTCCAATCATAGGTAGGTAAGAGTATGAGAGGTTTATGACGAAAAGGTTTTGACAATATGATTAGAAATTAAATAGATTAAGGAGAAAATGAATAAAAGAGACATTGAAAACAAGAATGATTGAATTATTCCGTTGAATCCAAAGATCTAAATGTAGAAGAAAGCTTGTAAACAATAATGTAAACTAGAGAAAAAGTTATTCTAAAAAGAGAAAAAAGTGAAAAGTTTCTATGAAATGAAAACTATATGTAAGTGATTGTGCAAACTCCAATAAATAGTGTATAACACTACAAAAAAAGTCAAACAAAGCCCAAGCAATGCCCTTGGAGAAAGCCCAACTAATTTGAGTTTGCTCCTGACTTGCAAAAATAAATAAGGATAAGGAAGAACTTGGTGAAGACAGAGAAGAAGAGGCAAGAAGAATAAACACAAGAAACATGATGAAGAAGAAGAAATAAAAGAGAGATTTCAAGGAAGGATAAAAAGAGGAAGACTCCAAGATTCGGAAGATGATATTAGAGGACTTGTACATAAGTAGTTTCTTAGTCTTTAAATGAACTTGAAAGAATTTATAACTTCATGTTCATGAACTTGAGAGAGAGCTTGGATGAAATTTGTCCACTCCTAAAATTAGAAGTGTCTTTTGGAGCTTTTAAACTACCACATGTCACTTTCAAGTTAAAATAACTCCTAAGGAAGGTTTTTTTGTGTAAAAAACTTAAGGGAAAGTGTTCTCTTTTTTTACCTCTGAGGGAGAAAGAAATTTGCTAGATCAACTTCAATTCTTATTAAATTAAAAAGTGATTAAAAAATACGCAATAGATATATTTATAGAATTGATAAGTTTTCTTGTACTCTAGCCTAGTCAAATTTAAATGCTACCTAAATGTAATGTACTTGTAGCTTCTAAGACACTCACTCTTGAAATAGCTTGCAAGACAAGTCTCTTAAGTTACTTACAAGACAAGCTACCAAAGAAAATTGCCAAGCAAGTTTCACTTGATGAGGTGATGCCTTTTCATGCTCCAAGAGCTCCCAAGTGGCACCTTCTCATGCTGTAAGAGCTCCCAAGTGATGTCTTCTCATACTCCTCTTATGATGTGGTGCCTCCTTGTTTCTTATTGTTGATGGGTCTTGATTAGTCCAAATTGAGGCCTATGATTGACCTAATTTGAGACCCAATTTTGAAGTCCAGTAATATTTACAGGCTAAAAAGAAAATAAAGGAATATAAATTATTTACTCTTATACAAATTTTACAAGATCGAGAAAAAGAAAAAGAAACTTTAATATTCTATTATTAAGACAAGTAAAAAAAATATTTGTTGAAACTTCTACTTCTTCAATCTTCTTAGTTATTGACCTTGTAATTGGTCTAACATGTATTTCCTTGGATGTCCTTCATCATAAAAAAATTTAAATCCTCAATTTCATAAAAATATTGAAAAAGGATAACCAAGAGTAATTGATGTACTAATAATAGAACTTTTTGAAAAATTTCTCAAAAAGATAATTAAACTAATCCAAATTGTGAGTGAACAAAAATAAATTATTATGTTGTTTGTATTTATTCACTAAGCAATATATCAGTTAAAATAAACTTTTAACTCTATTCAAACCCATTTAAAAACCAACCTTTTACTTTAAAAATATAACTAAAGTATATCAGTTCTTGGAAATAAATTTTTAACTGTATTCAAACCCATTCAAAAATCAACATTTTACTTTAAAAATATAACTAAATGTTGTTAGAGAGATAATTTATCAATAGTTCAATACAAAAGAATTTTGAATAGTCCAAATCGAAAAGATTAAACTCTTTCTACAAACAATATTTGTGTCAAATTTAATTATTATAAAAAATAGTGGACTTTTGATATCAACTAACCAATAACTTCATTTTTAATGTCGTTTTCTATTATTGATTTTGTCATTTACAATGCTATTTTTCACTGTTATTTCACACGTTTTTACTGTCATTTTCCATTGTTCTATTTTGCCAGTTAATAATGACCGTCTTTTATAATATATATATATATATATATATATATATATATATATATATATATATATATATATTTATTAAACTATTAATTTTACTAAGTTAAATTTCATAGTTTAAAATAAAAATAAATGTTTAGAGTAATTATTAATGTATAAATGAAAAGTTTATTTCAATCTTAAAATATAAAACACAACTATATATAAAAAAACATAAACTTACTAAATATAATAATCATAATTTTTTAATATAAATGAACTTATAAATAATTATTCCATTAATTAATATTTATTCTGTTTATACTATACTTAAAAGTTTAATATTCAAAATTAATTAATTAAATTAACATTTTTAAATATAAATTAAATTCATTTGCATATATTTTACACATGATAAACGAATTTTAAAAAATTAAATTTTATTAGATCGAAATTTTTTTTTTATTTTTTGTTTTTCATTTAATTTTTCAGTAATATTTAAAAAACCTTTTAAAAAATAAATAAAAGAGAGAAACTCGCACGGAATTGGATCCTTGATAGCTAAATTCGGGTCACTGACAACCACTTTCAGGTTCAGTTCAAATAAAATAAGTGGTTTTTGGGTAAATAAACTAGGAAGGGGGTGTAGTTGGGGAATTCTAAAAGAAAATGTGATATTTGGGAAAAAGTCTATATAAAATTGACTTAAATAATTAATTAAAATTTATTTTTTCAATTACTAAATTTTGTTATACTTAATTATTCTAAAAATTATTTAGGAAGAATTTCTGATAAAGTATTTTAGAACTTCAAATATTTTAATATTAATAATAATAAATTTAATAAATTTAATATAACATTAAATTCTTTTTGTTATCTTAGATTATTGAAATTAATATTTAAAAATTCTAAATATTTTTTTAATAATATATATAAATATTTTCAAATTAATATTTTTTTTTCTGACAATTTTTTAGAAAAAGGGAAAAAAATCAAGTAATTGGAACATATTGTTAAGTCCTAAACATATTAATCTGATAAAGAATTTCAGGAATAGTTTTCATAAAAGAAGTGCAAAAGATCGTCGACAGCAGGGTTCGAACCTGCGCGGGCGAAGCCCAACAGATTTCAAGTCTGTCTCCTTAACCACTCGGACATGTCGACTTTGTTGTAAGTTTTAAGCACAGAATAATAATTAAATAAAGTATTAAAACTTGCAACTTTTAAAAATGTTTTCATTCAAGTTTATTATTATCTTAATTTTAATTTTATATACATAGTCTACAGTTGTATATATAAATAATAACTAAAAATAAGTATTAGGTTATAATATAACTCATAATTAAAGCATAAAGGTAAAATAGAGAAGATCATGGTAAACAATCTTATAAAAAAAATTAATATTATAAAATTAGACTAAAAGTAAACAAGAATCATTAGACTCATATTCTAAAAACAACCTTACTTTTCATGTTCACAAAAGCTTGCAACATAGAGAAATAAGAAGATTAAGAGAAGGAATATAAAAAATCAACAGAGAGGATGTTGAAGAAAATCTCTAGCTTGATGAAGCATAAAATGTTTACAACATAAAGAAAGAAGAAGAAGGTCAATACAAGACTATGTTCAAAATGATCCATGTAACACCCACTATTTCTATTTATATTTATACATTAAAATTTGGATATATTCATTCTGTTTAAGAAATTTCTACACCATAAAATTTCTACATCATAACAAAATAATAAAAATTTATTAATATAAATGTAAACAGAAATAGTGAGATGTTACAACCTTGATCTAACATTTATTTATAGAAATTTTTAGCATAAGTCATCCAACCACTTAAGCCAAGTAGGATAGGATAGGTGCAACCTGAAATTGTTTTACACTAAACACATATGTACAGTGTCATGTTTTCTATATTTCTATATTTGAGTCACATCAATTATCTCATGAAAATGGTAATGCAAGTACCAACTAAAAAGTGCAAAAAAAAAAAATATTTTTCATGTTGTTAGTAGAATAAAGTCATTTGCAAAGATAAAAGAATGTAATCCAATCACTTTAGAGTACAACAAGTTGGAGGGTGTTAAGAGAATGTTATAACCGTCTAAGAAAAGCTCTAACAAGTAATGACTTAAAAAGTATACACCCTCTAATGGTCTTCGTTGATATATAAAAAAACATTAGCATGTAAGAAAAATAGAGAACCATATAAAAAAATAAGTTTTGAGAGACATCATCAATATTAAATGCCGAAGTGATAAAATGCTAAAATTGCAAGAATAACAATTTCTTTTATAGATATCTAGATAGAGAAAGAGTCTAATTATACATCTTTCTAACTCAAATAGTTTTGTTAGAGTAAAAAATAATATCAATTTTATATCTACATCAAAAGAGTGTGAATCTTGTATTAACCAATTTTTTTATTATATATTATAGAAACACTTTATATATTTAACTTAAATTCAATGAAATTTGAGTAAATAAGTAAATAATCTAAAGAGACTATGTATATTATTTAGAAAAAACCTTGTATAGTCAAATAGCCAATAATGATTACACTAATAATACTTATAATTTATCTTTGAATGAAACCTATTATTATCTAGCTTTGGACAACTAAATATAATCTTTGATAGAGTACATTAATATAAATTTTTATATTATTATTTTGGTTCACTTATTCATGTATCGATCATATGTTGATTGTCCCTTCTAAAGGTTTGTAAAAAATATTTATCAAATCATCAAACAATTCTTACTTACGTCCAACCTTCACTTACAAAATATTTTACAAACGTGTTTTAAAATTAACTTTATTCAACCCTTTTAAAGCTAGCGACAACTACAATAATTACTTTAATATAATTTTTTTATACAAAACAATAAATAAATGTCATTTTAATTGTTTTATTAAAACAATTATTTTTATAAATATATTATTTTTTAACTAACAAAATACATAGCTAATGAAACGTATTTTATTTTATTAATTTAATTTTGTAATAACTTTAATTATTTTTAGATATTAGTATATATATTAATTTTAAAATCAGTACACTTTTAATACATATTTAGTTATGTAATTTATTTATTTTTTCTGTTTTTTTAATATAAGATACTATTTAAAAAAATAAAATTTAAGATGAAAGGACTTTGCTGTCATTAAATTAGAGAGAGAACAGACAGAATGTCGGAGAGTAAAGATCGTGGAAATTAAAAAAAATAAAATGAAACTTAGGAAGTGAGAAAGACTAAAAGATATATTGAGAATTAAAATGTGTAAAAAACACTAGTATTTTTTATATATAATTATAGAAAAAAATAAAGAAGGTTTGATTAATGAATTTAATTGCAAATTAAAATTAATGTTTCATTAAGATTAAATCAATTTGAAAACTTTTAAAAGGTTAAATCATTCCGTTACGGAGTAATTATATACGTTTAGTTTATGTGGGGTTTTGAAAGATGCCTTTATTTATTGCTACTTGTCGCACAAGTTATATTTATTTTGTCAGATTGCTCATGGTGAACAGGTGAAGAGAGTTAATCCAGCTGAGGAGCATCAATTCCCAAATTCAGAAACAGTGGTCCCATACACAAACCACACAGATCCTATTCCTAGTTCAGAGGCAATGGAGGTGATAGATAATTGTTTAAAAATATTTTCTAAAAATTCAACTAATATATATAACATTTAGATTAATTGTGTTTCTCAAACGTTCAACATAAAAAAGAATTCTTAATTATTGTACTGAAACATAGAAAAATAATCTATATAAATACTTATTGCAGTATTATAAGACTTATTAACCATTTCTATAGGGACGGAACCAGCCCCTAGATTAGGGGAGCCCATAGAAAAAATTTAAATGTACGTAACAAATTTCACACAATTTATTTTATATAGAAAATAGTTCAATAGCTTGTCATTTTGTTCTGTATTCATTGAAAGCAAGTAAATATACACTTGTTTTTTGAACCGTTAGTAAGTTTTTTAGAGTAGGTGTTTTAGGTAGTTTTGTATAATGAGTTCATAAAATCCTATTATAAATGTATTAACCACTTCTTTTAAAGGTTACATATACTTTTTGAGAGATTTTATTTTATTGAAAAGATTTATATTCATGTTATCCTCATCGAGTGACTTTAATCTAATAAATTTATCTTAAACATAGTTTTTTTAAGCTTTCATTCCCTTTTATTAGAATTACTAATATATTTCTTCTTCTACAATCATTAATTGTATTTTTATAATTGTAAATATCAAAATTAAATCCAATAATTCATTATTTAACGATTTTGTCAAATTAAGTATGGGACTTACATTAAATTTGGTAATAAAGTATTTATCAATTCTACGATGCTAACAATGTTGAATATAATTTTTCTATAATTTAGCTTCACCAATGAAAATCAAAAGTCTATAAATATGCTAATATCAAACAAAATATTTATTTACCTTTTTACTTGCTATTATTATTATTTTAAATATTTTACTAACTTGAGCATAGAGAAGTCTTTTATAGATATATTTTTACTTTATTCTTGACGTTCCATTCTCATCTCACAATTAAAGAGTTCACTAATTTGGAACTATATTTTACTCTTTTAACAACTCATCTAGTGAAATTCTATATTCTCATAAGAACATCTTATGTCAATCATTAAGTCTCGGTAAATTTTTTCCGAAATACTAATTTATAGTTCTTACTAAAAGTCAAACTACCATATCTTCTTATTAGAGAAAAATTCAATAGTCCAAATTTTGATTAAGTGCTATTATACGACGAAACATAAAATATAAGTAGAATTTATTTGTTAGATAAAAGACTTTCTTTTGAAATAAATAATGTAAGATGCAAGTATTTCATCTGACAGATGATAAAACACGTTTCAATCTCTTTTACATCTGATCCACATTGTTGTGCTCAAATGATATGCACATATATTTAAGCTAACATGGTATTTCTCATAAATCTCTTCATGCTTATTATATGTTGAAGTGAATGTTCACATCCTTCATCTAACAAGAAGACTCATAAAAGCATATGTTACATCAATGATCTCTTGGAACATAAGTTAAAACTGTTATACTTCAACAACTCCCTGATGTTTGTTTTGTCAACAGCAGAAAAGAGTATTTAGTATGTACAAGTCTGGTTTTACACAACTTCAAGTAAAATGCACTCTAACCAAAATTGATAACTGCTTCCAGGTATAGGGATGTTGCTTCGAGAGGAAAAGAGCATTTAATCCATGCATGGAGCACATTGTTGTGTTCAATGGTAAACCACAAGAGAGCTTAAACCTTTTAGACATCGAAAGACGTTATCCTTTCTAGTGAGCAACCATTTAATCTTTTTTTTATCACATCTTAAACAAATCTTCATCTTAGTCAGAAGTGACTATTTGTTAAATAATACTCAATAGGTTAGCCAAGAGTGCCTATGATCCAAAACAATACTTGGATTTTTAGTCAAAAGTGACTAAGTGTTTAAGGAATACTTGATGGGTTAGCCAAGAGCTAGAAGTCACTACAAGCATACATAATACTCATGTTATAACTTGTAGTGTTAGTTTGCATAGTGAAAATTAATCTTTTGATTGAGATTTGGATGTAGTCTACGCTATCAAACGAATCAATATAAATATGTTTAAATAAGTTCTTCCTTCCTTAACTTATTAAAATTGCATGTTATTGAATATGCACTAATCTAAGAAGGATAAGTTTTCAATCTTAGTTTTTTTGAAAGTCTTCAACAGTTCATCTATTAAGTATAAAACTATCATATGACTGCATATCATTAGAAACTATTTTTGAAAACATGTAAAAAGATTTTAAAACACAATTTAACCCTCCCTTCTTGTATTTTACTTGTTTTTCACAGTTGGTATCAGAGTTCAGCTTTTAAAGTATTGAATGCCTAACATCTGCTAAAAGAAAAGATCCAACAATATGGCAAGCATGGAGCCATAGTTGGTCATAAAAGGAGCTTCCTCTCTATGCCTCCAGCTTTTCTTGGAGAAGACTTTCCTTATTGGAAAGATATGATGGAGATGTACTCAAGTCCACACACTAACAATTGTCATAAATTATCACTCCTAAAGATATTGAGATATCATCCCTAAAAAAAGACAAGGAAGAAGAAGAGTTTAACCAGATGCAATTAAACAACAAGGTTAAGTATACTTTTTTTTGTGCTTTATCTAAAAATGAATATAAGAAAGTTTGTAGGTTGAAGACTTCGAAAGAGATCTATGACTCCTTAATAATCAACTACAAGGGAAACCAAGATGAGCAACTCCGTAAAGTTGTCACCCTCACATGCTAGTACAAATATTTCACAATAAAGGACAGTGAAAACGTAGATGACATGTTTGGTATAATGAAGGCTTTTCTAAACAGGCTAGAAACTCTTGGATGAAGTTTCTCTAGGTCTGAAATCAATCTGCAACTGCTGGATAGAATGCCAAAGGCATGAAAACCTAAGACAACGACCATTATAGAGGCCCACGATTTGAAGAAAATCATGTAGGATGAGCTTCTAAGAATCTTTACAGTGCACGAAGTGCATCTTCAAGATAGAAGCTTCAACATTATTTAATAGAAGTCTTTAAGCGAAGGTCAAGTCTACTCCTATCAGAAGAAAAGAGACTAAAGCTCTCAAAGCCTTAAAGAAAGAAAAAGATGTATTTGAGATTAAGTATGAAAACTCAACCAATGAGAAAATATCTCTTATCTCTTAAAAGTTTAAGAAACTTAAAGAAAGAGGACAAGGAAATAAGATGTTTTATCATAGGAAAAAGAAGGCTTTAGTAGACAAAGAAATGATGAAGAGTCACATGATATCATCTGCTATGAACGTAAAAGGCTTGGGCACATGCAGATAGAATGTCCTAAGCTAAAGAGAAACCTTAAGTTTAGACCTGATATCAGGTACAAGATATGCTTGTGTTCTCATTTTCAATTTGAACCAAGCGAAGATCATCTAACTTCTATTAAAATAATTTTCAGATATTTGAAAAGTACTACTAATCTTGGTTTCTGTTACACAAAGGCAGAGAAAGTTGTCATTTGCAAGGACTTTGTGATGATAATTATACAGGAGACAAACTGGAAATGAAAAATATAAATAGTGACTGTCATTTCATTAGAGGCAATTTGATTTCTTGGATGAGTAAGAAGTAAGGAGCAACAACTCTATCAACCGCAAAAACTAAATATATATCAAATACTCACTACTATACACAATTGTCGTGAATGAAGAATCGGTTAAAAAATTACAACTTCCAGAAATTTTGAAAATAACCTCAAATTTGCCTGATGATAATTTTATATGAAACTCAATAATCTTCTTTGATAGTCATGAGACATAAAACCTTTTGAGCTAACAATTCAATCATATTAATTTTGTACATATTTTTTTATCTTTATTAATAATAAATAATTAGGTATCATAATTTATTATTATATATTGATTTTTATTGAGAATTACTAGAGATTACAAATGTCTAAATGTCAAGATAAATAAACTTATCAAAGTGCTCAATGAAATTTAAGAAGAAACATACAAACAAAACAAAGTAAGAAGCAAAAGTAGCTTTAAATAACATGCACTCAATAGACTTATGCAAGAAACAACCCATCTATTTTGAAGTGTAACTTCCCAATATAGCATGTTGGGTAAAACAAAACATTATTTGCCTAAATGTTATGACATTTAGAAATTTTCAAAAACCCCTGATTAATGAACATTTAAAAATACATTCATCACATAATAAGGATAAACATTAAAAACATACACGTAATGACTGTTCATAAATGCTAACCATTATTTATATACTTGGTAGACGAGTCGTTGCATTTAAACAATGAAAAGATACGTAAGTCAGTAGAAGAACACCCCCTATTAAAGAAGAACTAATCTTCTATCTATATATTCCAAAATAATAACTCGAATTGAAGAACTAGTGTACAACCTTTGAGATATTGGGAACTGAAGCATATTTTGATTGTTACAAATACTAAAGATGAACCCATTAGTTGAGTACATAAGTATCTTATTGGTTGAGTATTGAACTTAAATCGAAATTTGATAATCATATATTTATTAGTTATGTAACACAAACAAAGCAAAACCGAATATATATATATATATATATATATATATATATATATATATATATATATATATATATATATATATATATA
>Ga0209489_104036_pt1 | contig 27613 bp, 16 predicted proteins | sample SiratrowhiteBW_FD_187527 | JGI IMG/M metagenome (GOLD analysis project Ga0209489, IMG submission 187527) | Root nodule microbial communities of legume samples collected from California, USA - Siratro white BW (SPAdes) (version 2) | ecosystem: Host-associated > Plants > Roots > Nodule | place... | reverse complement strand
ATATATATATATATATATATATATATATATATATTTATCATAAATTTGAGTAACCCTGATCTGAAATTTGAGTTTTGTTCAGGCCTATGTTTTGCAAGAGAGAGGGAGTCTTCTGGAGCTGGTTGACCCAGAATTGGGTTCAGAGTATTCAACTGAGGAGGCGATGGTGGTGCTAAATGTGGCTCTCTTGTGTACTAATGCATCGCCCACACTTAGACCAACGATGTCCCAAGCTGTGAGCATGCTTGAAGGTTGGACTGATATTCAGGATCTACTTTCTGATCCGGGATTTTCAGCTGTTAGTTCCAGTTCCAAATATAAGAGTATAAGAAATCACTTCTGGCAGAATCCTAGTGGAACACATAGCATGTCAATACCTAGTGTATATACTGATTCCTCTGGCTCTCATGCTGAAACAGAGAAGAGCTATCCTCTTGTAACAGTTAATTCAGATGGATCAGACAAGTCAAACTAGTTTCCTAAACGTGGTGTATTCAATGCAAGAAAAGATTAAAAAAAAAAGTTCATAACTATGTAAAAAGTTTTATCATGTACCCAAGAAACTTGGAGTGCTATAATTTGAAGCTATGGTTATGTACCTATTCCCATCACAGTTGTCTACGACTAATCGAATTTGGTCTGCCTTAATTTAGGGTTAGCTATAATTTTCGTTGACATATGAGGATTTCTAGCATAGCAGTTTCTAACAAACTCTTTTTTGATTCACTATTTATTGCTTAAAATGTCTTAAAAACTACAAATCATACAATCATACATGTAGAAACAAAAATCTCTTAATCTCTTTTTGATTGAATTATCAATCAAAATGCTTTATCTAATTATACACATAAACCCAATGGTCATATAGATATCATGAGGCCGGACACCGACACGTGGGTAATCTCAAAAGTATAGGATACGGAAATATAAATTTATATAAATTGACAATCTAAAATTTATGTATTAAAAAAAATCATCTATCAACAACAAGATTAACCAAATATGCATCATTTTCAAGATAATCAGACTATAAGAAGGCTTTCAAATGAGATGAGACTGCTCAATGGCCAAAAGAATTAACACGGACTTTTTTCTTCAACACTTATAAGACATCTTCAAAAAGAAGAAAAAGAGTAAGAATGGGAGTTACAATTTGCAAAATGATGAAACAGTGCTAAATTTTTTAGTTTTAGAAAACTATTTAAAAATACTATTATGTTCGTTAGTGATATGTTGGATCACATTTTACGCAAATCTTGGTCTTATCCAAAAGATTTATGTTCAAAATTATACTCGATGGCTTAGTTAGTAATTATTATATTTTAAAAGAATATTTGAGTTTTAGCCTAATTGATTTATCACTGAAATTTCAAATTAACTTGAAAATTAATTTTCACAAACACTTTTAATTAAATAAGTTTTAAAATATAATCCTTTTACCATCAGCTTTTGTGCTTTCAGCTAATTTAGTTTATTTACAACTAAGTTTAAAGCTGCGTTTGATATAGAGGAAAAGAATAAGGGAAAATGAAAATGGCGGAAAAGAAAAGAATGAAATAAAAAGAAACGGAGACAAACCGAGTGAGAAATGAACGAAAATAAGTACGGTTTGATGATGAAGGGGAATGTAGAAAAAAAAAATGAGAAATGGGTGAAAAAGTAAAGATGACTTGGTTGATAAAAAGAAGAGACATAGATGAAAAGTAAAGTGAAAATAACATATTTAATTAAAAAGAAATATACTTTTACCGTTGCTATTTATTTTTTATCATTAAAATTTATTATTTTGTTGTTAACAAATTTATAATTAACATCAACAATATTTTTTTAGTTTTTGTAATAATATTTATTATTTTTATGTTGAACTGGGAGGGATTTTTTTACTATTACAACAAAGAGAGCGACTATAAAATTTCAGGAATTTCCGTGCACCAGGTCTGAACCCGCTGGATACGAAGCAAAACAATGGGTTGGGCCAGCCCACTAAAGCAAAATTTTTGTACTTTCAAGATATGGGCCGAAGAAAAAAAAAAAGGAGAGTAAGGAGAGTGCGGGATCATTGTAATTCTAGAGCTCATTGGCAAGGTAATTGCGGGTGGAATGAATTGGAGAGGAAGGAGGGAAGAAGAATCAATCTGCAGAAAGTGGGAAGAGAAGAGAAATGGAAGAAAGAAAGACGACGGAGGAGGAGAAGACAGTGTTGGAACAAGTCTTCGGGTCTTCATCCGACGAATCTGATTCCAGTGATCGCTACAGCGACGGCGAAAGGGAGCGTGAGTGGGAGTGGGAGTCAATCTCAGAAGTGAAGGGTCTATGGCTGTGTTCCAACTTCCTCTCTCCACGCCACCAATCCTGCATACTCACATCCATCCAATCAGAAAACTGGTTCCCCTCTCCCTCCGTCAACCAGGCCATGCGTTTCGGCCTCCAACACCTCCCTTCTTGGGCTCCTCCTCTGGCCCACTCCATTCGCCGCTCCATCCGCCTCCAGGCCCATAACCCACCCCCCTTACCGGCCCACATCCTCTACAGAGAACCCCTCTTTGACCAGATGATCGCCAATGTCTACCAGCCCGGCGAAGGCATCTGCGCCCACGTCGACCTCCTCCGCTTCGACGACGGCATCGCCATCCTCTCCTTCGAGTCCGACTGCGTCATGCACTTCACCAACGCCTCCCTCTCCGTCCCCGTTCTCCTCACCCCTGGCTCCTTGGTTCTCATGTCCGGAGAAGCACGCTACCGTTGGAAACACGAAATTAATCGCTCACCGGAGTTTCAGATATGGCAGGGCCGACAGTTGACTCAATCTAAACGCACCTCTATCACTCTCAGGAAACTCTCCCCCTCCACTCCCTGATGATTTCAATTTCACACAATTATTATTATTGGCCGTTCATAAACAATTTCAATTATAATAATATAACAGTGATAATAGTAATGCCTATTTTATCTATATATCTATCATGCTATTCGGTGGTGTTTGATTTGGTGCCGAAGGCGATGAAATTTACGCTGATATCGTCTGACAAAGACCACCGTCCTGTCACCGGGTTGTACAAAAATCCGGCCATCTCCTCCACCTGTGTGTGCAATGCAACAAATGAGTATGAGATGAATAAAACCTAGCAAATGAAAGTGTTTATGATTTATGACTTATGAATTCCTTTCGCGTACGTACATTGATACCGGCGCGTTGCAGGATGAGGACGAGTTCCTCTGGCGTCAGAAAACTGGACCATTGATGAGTGCCTCTCGGAAGCTGCCGAGTTTCAAACGCGAAGTTCAATATATATATATATATAGTATGTCAGTTGAATTAAAGCATCAAAGAGTTTTGTAGGACGGAATAACAATGGAAGGAAGTTGAGAATGATAATACCCAGCGGAGAATGTATTCTGCAGCAACGATGGCGGTTGCGTAGGCTCTCATAGAACGATTAATGGTCGATATCACAGTGGCGCCATCAGGAACTGTTAGTGCTGCAAGAGATCTGCAGAACTCTGCAGGATTTGCCACGTGCTCAATCACCTGAACAAAATTCGAACCAACGCCACTTGAGTACTACTATTTATGCAACAATATGATACACGCATCGTTTCTTTATATCTCATAAACACATTTATGCACTCCAATATGCACGCACACAGTCAGAGAGAGGAAGGGCACGAATGAGAGAGTACCTCCAAGGCCATAACGGCATCGAATTTTCTTCCTTCTTCAACTAGTTTCTCTGATCAATAAATTTATAAATTGTTGGTGATTTGTAAAATACAGTGCATAATACCCAAAAACATAAGGACATAGATGAATGCAACCTACTTTCACAAAGATTACTGGAGGCATCCTGCATGCCCTGACGTACAAAGAATATTTAATTTTTTACAAGCATGATACCTAATTGCAAGCAAAGAAATTGAATGGACACCGCCACTGAAAACCATATTTCTTTAATGTAGGGAGGATGAAGTAATAAGTTCGTGTAATAACTCTTTCAGTTGAAAACCTGCTCTCCCACTTGAGCGGTTTAGTATGTCCAAGTTGACGCCTTGTTTCATGAGAAACGTCAAGGGAAAGATAAACTTTCTTCAATACAAGATACTAGTGGGAAGAAATAAGACCAAAGCAAAATAATGATTTTTCTACAGCCAAAAAAATGGTTACTTTCTACAAGCTGCAAGAATAACAACAAATGAAGAAGCCCAATAGCAAAAGCCAGTAGGAAGTGCAAATATTTAAGCTTTTTATGCTAATGAATCATATCCAACAAAGGTCTGCAATCCATGGATGTAAAAGACTTGAAGCATGCACATCACGGATGTAAAACAAAAGTATACAATAATGTTTCAAGGTTTGCATATGTACCGGCCGTTGTGCAACAAAATTCAATAGTTGAAGTTACTGGATCCAAACCCTGTTTGCAGGAAAATAATAAGTTGTCTAGCTAATAGTGAAGAATCTGAAGATGCACAGTTATCAACTACTTCCACCAATATACAATAACCTAATCAACTTGAAGGAAAGTACTGACAAATTTAAAGTTGGAGATAACCAATGCAAGATATCAATTGGCCAGTTATAGAATAAACATACAGCATGAAGTTGAGCAATCTTGATATTCTTCTCAACAGCATCAACACCCGTCACAGTAGCTCCCAGTCGAGCTAGTGGCTGAAGAACAAAAGAGAAACAAAGCTATAAATCATAAAATAACCATAAAAAACAGCATAAAGTTTCCAATGAAAAACTAATAACAATCTTAACCTTAATACTCTACAAGTTTAGATGGGGGACAATGTGCAACAAAGAAAGAATTCACATGTCCTAAATTCTAGCTAACAAATATAGTCACCTCAGAATCCATCATAGTGCTACAGACTCCCACAACAAGGATTTGGATAAAAGTAACATAGTTACCAAATTTAGATTCCACGTTTCTGGTTAACAAACATAGTCATCTCTGAAGTCTGAACTGATCAGACCAATATTGGTTTATCGTAGGCCAGGAGATAAAAAAGGCAAAGGTCTTTTCCAAACATCACAAGAAATAGGAGAATAGATATACCTCAGAAAGAATTCCACCTCCACAACCAACATCAACAATTTTAAGTCCTTCAAGAGGTTTAGCACTATAAGGGTCCTTCCTGAGACAAGGGAAACCTAATTATCATTAAAATAGAAGTCCAAAGAGACAAAATTAAAATGCAAACCTATTGTTAACAGTAATAACTTTGTTCTTTCGTTTTTCTTGCTGTTTCGTCTTTGGTGTGTCAAGAACCAATTCAGTTAACAAATACATCATTACAGTCATCTTACGCGTCCTTGTGAGATTATATTTAATTAAAGGAATACTAAACCATGCATAGAGTCAATAGATTACAAAAGTAGTTTCGAATCAATTAAAACATAGTACAGATCATTGCACATTTAACCAAAGTAGCTTCAAGAATAAACACCTCAAGCTCAAAAAATGGAGCTAACAAGGACTAAAAGAAAGAGGAGACTTACTTAAAATGTCGACATAGTGCAGAACGGATGAAAGCAAGTCTTGTAGGATTCATCACATGCAATGGCTTAAAGGGGCCTTCAGAATCCCACCTATTGATATAAAGGAAAGAGCAAATGCAAGTCATCCATATTCCCAAACTAACACAAATACACATAAAAACTATGCACACGGTAGCAGCAACATCAATATATATTAAACAAATTCACCCCTTGAAAAAAAATTGTACAATTCAATGTTCTGTTGTGTCTGTAACGATATATTCGTTGAATAAATTTTCTCTTTCAGTTTGAAAGCTCACCAGGAATCAGCAATTGCAGCGAACTTGGCGAGTTCATAATCCTTCAAAGAAGAGGGAGGCGAAGATTGTTGATTAGGTTGCGGTTGAGGTAGTGAAGAATCAGCATCGGAAAAAAACCTAGCAGCGTTGAGGAGAGGATGAAAACGGTGATGTTGAATGCGGTGGACAGAGATGCGAGTCAAGTTTCGGAGATGGTTGGCCATGGCCATTGCAATGGTTCCGCGCTCAGAATCTTCTTCTCCTTCCTGAACCCTTCAGCTAGGTAGATCCATGGATATGGACTTTGCCCGGGCTCCTGATTTGACCCGATTGTTAAAAACGGGTTCATTTTTATTTATTAACTTAATTAAATTTTTAGTCTGTTTTAGTTATTTAATTTTATACTTAATTTCGCCTTTTTAAAAATTGTTTCTTGTCAATTATTTTTTAAACCTAATTCATTAATCACATAGACGTTAACAAAATTATCAACTCAACAATTATGACATTATTAAAAACATCACATTAAAATATAAATTAGTTTTTAAGATTAAAAGTAATACTGTGGTCAGAATTAAAAAAAAATAAAAAAAAATCGATGAGAAAAATGTATTATAACAATGTGTGATGTTGAGTGTTTAAAATGTAGAATATAAATAAAATATGTACTTGATAATGATAATAAATTTTAGTAATAACATTATTACCAAAATTTGATTGAATTTCCATTATATATTAAAAACAACCAGACGCTAAATTAAAATTATATAATAATTTACGATATCAATATATAGTTTATAGTGCCTTCACTCATCATATGATGATAAAATATGTAGTGTAGTCTTTTACACTATTTTATAAAACATCATTAAGATATTAACTTCTTAAAACTAAAATCCCAACTCTCACAATTTTTTTTTTTTTTCAAATAACTACCTAGCCCAATTTTTCCGCGGTGCATGAAAATTGATAGAGGTGTTATTAAAGAAAGTCAACTTCAAAAATACTTAAGAAAAATATTTTTAAAAAGTCAACTTCAAAAATATTAAAGAAAATATTTGTAGAAAGTCAACTAACACACGCAAGCTTTTATCGAATATCTAAAAAATAGCGGTTCAAAGCAATCCTATAAACATAAAGTCAATAGTTAATTTTTAAAACATTAAAATTCAGGTTTAATTTCTGACTAATTATTACTTAAAATTATCTTTTAATTAATTATATTAATATATTCTTTTTAAGGATAAGCCAGGGTGGAGAATATCACAGAAAACCGACATTGTTTCTTCCCCACAGTCACTTGCTGGAGTGTGTAGAAAGGCAGTGACGTCAAGATTTGAATAACAACGAATCCGATCCAATCCAATTCTCACTTCAAAAATATCAAAAGCCGAATCATTCATATTCATTCACATTTCCTTTTTCATTCATATTCTTATTTTTATGGGCTTTGAATCCAACACATTTCACATTCCATTCTCTATCTCTCCTAAAACCCTCGCCGCCGCAATGGAAGCCAAGAAGCTTCAGCTTCGCTTCTCGCTTGGCCGCCAATCCTCCCTCGCGCCGGAGCGCGGCGGCGCGGAGGACGTGTCGGAGGCGCTGGATCCGACGGTTCGGTTGATGTATCTGGCCAACGAAGGAGACTTGGTCGGGATTGAGGAACTGTTGGACGCGGGGAGCGACGTCAATTTCACCGACATTGACGGCCGCACCGCGCTCCACGTCGCCGCCTGCCAGGGCCGCACCGACGTTGTTGACCTTCTGCTTCGACGAGGGGCCGACGTTGATCCACGAGACCGCTGGGGCAGCACCGTAATTTCACTTCCTTCCTCTTTCGTTATTCGTCTTGTACACTCGCTGTCACTGATTTTTGGATTGGATTGTTTAACAGCCTCTAGCTGACGCAATGTACTACAAAAACCACGACGTCGTGAAGCTTTTGGAGAAACACGGTGCAGAACCTCCGGTCTGTCTCTTCTTCTCCTTTCCTTCTTGTTATTAGATTTAAAACAGTTTATGTTATTCGTCTGGAGAGTTTAATGGACACGCACTTTTACTGGAAATATTATCTTCTTATAGACTTTTAAGATAGTTATTATAAAAGTGAAACGTAGTTCACACGCAATAGCTGTGTTGGTGATTGGATAACAGTATAAAAGTTTAAACTGCCTGGGCATGGACTTGGAGACTTCCTTGTGACATCTCTGTTCAGTGAAATCCGAATTTTTAATTAAAAAACAAGAGCATAGTCAGAGCATTTAAATAATAAAATGTGGACATCGGGTTTTGATAGTGGAGATTTTCGCCGGAGAGAATATCTGTGGAAATCCCACTCTTAGGTTTCATTCCTTGTCTGAGTATATTTAATTTCAGCTCCAAGTGGTCTTGCAGCCAAACTTTTTGAAGAGAAATCAGTGTATGCTCTGACAGTGTATAAACTCCTAAATACGATTCGGTTGACTTTTATTATAAATAAATACATTAAAGGTTTATTTATACTGATTTCTTATTGCTTGACAGTGTAAGGTTTATTATACTGATAGTACACAGATATTAAACTCCTTTTAGAATAGTTGGCTTATGACATCACATTGCGATTGCAAACTTTTTTTGTATTGTAGATAACTCCCATGCATGTGGAGAATGCTCGAGAAGTCCCAGAGTATGAGATTGATCCTTCTGAACTTGATTTTACTAATAGTGTTTGCATAACAAAGGTAAGGTTTTAAGTTTCCTTCTCGCTACATTTAATTGTCTTGTAACTGGATTTATCCTTTTGTCTTTTGACATAATTTCTTAAGTCAATATACCTTAGCTTATTTGGTGTTTCGTAATTTATATTGAATATTTTAGGGAACTTTCCGGATTGCATTATGGCGTGGAATTGAGGTTGCGGTCAAGACACTTGGAGAGGAAGTGTTCACCGATGATGATAAAGTGTGGGTTGGTCTACTTATTCACGTCAATTGGATCATTCAGTTATCACTTTTTAATCTCACCATGGATTTTGTTTGTTGGTGTCTGTTTATCAGAAAGGCATTTCATGATGAGCTTACATTACTTGAGAAAATAAGGCATCCAAATGTAGTTCAGTTTTTGGGTGCTGTAACCCAAAGCACCCCAATGATGATCGTCACAGAATATCTACCCCAGGTTAGTTTTGGTCCCACAATGGTCATAACTTAAGGAAGGTTTTTGTCATAAATTTTTTGCTCACGGTGTTTATGAACAAATTATATTGATTAGTTGGCAAATGGTTATCTTATATAACAGTGAGCAGAGTACAATGTGATCAGAAATTTATCGTTTTGGGTAGTCTTCAGAAAGAAAATGACGATGTAGTTTCAATTGGATTACTCAAAATCCAATATTATGTGGGAATGCTCAAATCAACAATAATAATTAAGAACTTAATATGATAAAAATATTTACCCTGGGACTGATATTAATTGTGTGGTGCACGGGTTATTTGCATTGGCCTGACAGGATTCGGCCTCTAAAGTAAGGAGGTGTGTAAAGTGTAGAAGTTAGGGATTATCTACCATTTATTGAAAGTCAATATAATTCAAGTTGATGGTGGATAGAATCTCACTTTCTAACCTTGTCTTCTCACTTTAGAGGAACTGAATCCAGTCTGACAAACATGCTCCTGTTCGATCTAGAAGTTATAAATATCTACACTGAAAGATTTTATGTAATGATAAGAGATACCTGTTTTAACCTAGTATTGATAATTGTTGATTTAGATTTTCGTTTCTCTTTATATGAGATTCTACTTTATGTTACTGAAACAGTGAAAAAAAAAATAAGAAGTGTATATAATTAGAGATCTCCTATACTTATGTGCGTATGTGTGGCTAATTATACCCTGTATTTTTTACAAATGTAATATATAACAATTTGGAATGAACTATCATCTCTTCAGGGGGATCTTCATGCCTACATTAAGCGGAAAGGTGCACTAAAACCAGTAACAGCTGTAAAATTTGCACTTGATATTGCGAGGTAAGTCAAGAGCTTCCATATCGTGCATGCATCACTTGCTCTCAGTTGGTTCTCAAGGAAACAAGCTTTCCCGGTTATTTTATTTTTGAAGAGTTGAATATTAAATGAAAATTTTCTCCTATATTAAAAATTTGTATTTGAATATTTCTGATCAATGCAATACGTTTACATTTTCAGGGGTATGAACTATTTGCACGAACATAAACCAGAAGCCATTATACACCGAGATCTTGAGCCTTCGTATGTTTTATGCTCTCCTACCCTGTCTAGTTGATTTTATTATTCTTCCACCATGTGTATGAAGTGTCATGGATTTTTCAGTAGAAGCATGCATTTTTCATTCATTCCTTGAATGGTTGAAACTGTTTAAAGTTTCTTCATTGTACTTGAGTAAGACAACAGAAATATTTTGCGGGATGATTCTGGGCATCTGAAAGTTGCAGACTTTGGAGTTAGCAAGTTGCTTAAAGTTGCTAAAACAGTCAAAGAAGACAAACCTGTGACAAGTCTGGATACATCATGTAGGTTTTCTTATACAATGGAGAGCCTTGTAATGTCTATCGCTAATAATGTTATGCATAAAAGCAATATTGTAAACTTGTGTTTCATGAGGGCTGTAATGTGCAATATGTTGCATATTCTATGAGCAAAAAAGGTAAAGAAATGCCCGTCTACTCAGTGACTAATAAAGACCTAGGGCTCGGTTTTACTAATTTGAATTTATTAATTAATTTATAAGTATTGTCATCTTTTTACTTTATTATTCAATTCGTTTTGATACTATCGTGAATGGTTCTGATTTTCATGGTTTCAGTTGATGAATTTGTTCAACTCTGTAACAGGGCGATATGTTGCACCAGAAGTCTATAGAAATGAGGAATACGACATAAAAGTGGATGTGTTTTCTTTTGCTCTGATATTACAGGAGGTAAAATCATTATTGCTCACCTTTGGATGCAGTTTTTTTCCTTATTTTAGAGCTTTTTATTCACTTCTAAGTTAATTATTTACCCTTATTATGCGAATGGTTCTCTCCTCTCTGGTCTTGAAACAAGACAACCTAAATTTGAAGAGTACAATGCTCGATTAATAATGTTGTGTTATTTGACCAAATAATACATGTTAATTCAATACTTTGCCCTTGGTAATTCCTTTTTATCTGAGTACCTAAAACTTTTAGAACGCTGATAATTGCATTTGCTTTCTGAAAGTTGGAAGCATCCCTTGTCAGAATGAGAATTTACTTTATGTTTTCTATTGCTTTTTTGTTTTATTTTTTGAGCATTTAAAATCATTTATTGTTACAGAATCCTGTACATAAAGTCGTATCCCCTACATATATCTGTTATTCACTTAGGTAAAAATTTCAAGTCCGGGAAAATGGTGCTTTTATAGGTGTATCATTTGTTGCTGTGCATCCTATGTTGCTTTCATCATTCAAATTCCTTCAGTGTTGTTACAGCATATTGAATTTTAGATATTTGGTGATGCCTTTTACTCTTTCACTTATCAAGTATACTTTAGGATGAGTCCATGGACAACTCAAGCACTCGTGACTCTTGAGACCTCCGCGTGTTTTGGCCCTCAGATCTTCCTCAAGATATGTATATAATTTATAATCGGGATATGCTATGTTTTATTGCATATTTTATGGTTGATCTAACAGACTAGTAAAGTTCTAGGGACTTGGGCTATCCGCGATTGACTTGTAAAAATATAAAAAATTATGTATACATTTATATATCCATGATCATCATGGTAAGATGCGATGCCTAATAGTTTGCTGCTGTACCAATATGCTTGGTTCTTGTACAATGTTCATTTTTACCTACTGTTTTACTGATAAACTTCAGAATACAATTATTTTATTTGTGGATCATGGGCAATTTGTAATCTAGAATATAAATGACAGTGAACAGTGGGTTTTTATGTCGATACGCCCAGCAAAACACTGACCGAAACTTCTATGGTTTTCTGTTCCTGTAGATGATTGAAGGCTGTCCACCATTCTATGAAAAGCCAGAAAACGAAGTTCCTAAAGCCTATGTTGAAAATGAGCGGCCACCATTCAGAGCATTGCCAAAGCTTTATGCTTATGGACTAAAACAGTGAGGGTTTTAAATACATTTTATTGGCAGCAGATTTGAATGTTTAGTTTCAAAACCTACCAAAAGTAGGAAAATAAAAGAATAAGTTTTTTACATTCAGGAAATCTGATTGTCCATAGGTTAATTGAGGAATGCTGGGATGAAAAACCACACAGAAGACCAACATTTAGGCAAATAATTGGGAGATTGGAAGAAATCAACAACCATCTTATTCAAAAGAGGCGCTGGAAGGTATCCCTTTTTCGTGCAAACATTTATTTGATCAGTTTTAGACCTAGTTGTGGTAGTATAATTTTGACATAATAGTAACTTTTGACACTAAAACTTATCAGAATGTGGGGAAGTTCAGCTTCAAAGACTTTTCCTGTATCAGTGGATATTAGCAATGAGCATCTGTGGTTATAGTATGAGCAGATTAAAAATGATTGATGCCAATATTGTGGCTAGGTTTTAATTTTTTCCTCTGCGTTTACCATTAACCCCCTTAAAGAAAAATGGAGAGTAAGATCACGGATTCAAATTGTACATTTTATTAATATCACCTTTTCAATATTTTATACTAACGTTATTTTGCTAGAGTGGAATGCGCATTGAATAGGATGTCCTTGAAAAAAAATTAGGAAACATGTTCAATACAAATGAGGTCTTTAAGGAGAGTATGAGAACAAGTGAGGTAAGCAAAAAAATAAACTAAATGAAACTAGGAAATGGTTAAAACCTGCCCAAAAATATAGTGGTTACATGGTTCCTAATTCCAGCCGTTTGTGGTCTAGTTTAGGCAAATGATCTCGGAGAATTATTGTAAAAATTCCACTATAGTGAAGTGACTATGGTAAATGTCTATGTACCTCTTTTTGTGAAATTTAATTTTATATCCATTTCTGTGTAAATTTATTTTGTTTACATGAACACATAAGAATTTGCTCTATCATTGTATCGTTTCTATTGGTTAGTATTAATATGATGTGACACTAATTCCTATTTGTTGCCTGGGTTAAAGAATGTTACACTGATAGCGTATGTAAATTAAACTTTTATTTTTGTTATAAAAAAGAGAGGAAATAGGCAACAATTATTGAAAATAGCATTACTACGTACCTGGACACACCAAACTAGAGGGAGTTGCTTCCTGCACCATACCATACAAATTGGTTCCTGTACTAAATAAATTTGTATTATACCAATAATTTCCTTATAATTTTTATTTTAAACTTAAATATTAAATAATTTTTTTCACACTCACTATTGAGTCACTTTCTTTCCGGATAAGTGCTGACTAAAGAAAAAAATTGTTAACATCTTTTTTAAAAAGATTACTATCAAATTTGTTAATATTTATTAAAAAAACTGTTATAAAAAATTGTTATCAAAATTATTCAAAAATTATTATAAAAAAATTTGTTAATATTTATAAAAGAAATTAATAAAAGATTGTTAATAAAAGATTATTTATTAAAAAAGTTTGTTAGCAGAAAATTGTTTTTTATTAAAATATGAGAGAGATCGTATGAGAGACAAGAAAAAATTAATACTTAAATTTAAAAAAAAAATCAATAAAGATATTATTGGTATATTAAAAGTTTATTTAGGGCAGGAAGCAAATGCTATGGGACAGGAAGTAACTGCCCAAACTAGATTACGAATTTTATAGTGAATTTAGATGGGTTTTCTTTTTTAATTTTTGTTGATTGAAAAAAAAAAATATTGCAAGAGCTTTATAGCTCTATGTCACGTCCATGTTCATTCACGAGTTACACTTCACAATACTCCAAAAGATTACTAATAGTATTTGGTTGATCCTTTCCTCTTTTTTTTTTTTTCATTTATCCATTATGGTGAATTTATTTTTGGTCTATATTCTTTTGGAGTTGGTTTCCATAGTATGATTCCAATGGTCCACGGTCTTTTCTTGGACTTCATCCCACATTCATAAGTAAAAAAGATAAATAGTATGGATTTCTTAACTGCTCTCTGACTGTTTTTTACCCATCTCGCTAGTGGAATGCCCTTATCAAAAGTGTGGATATTGTTCGATATGGTTATCTAACCTCGACAATTCTATGATTCTTTATTTTAGAAGGTTTGATATTTTCTTTGTTATGATATACAGAACCCTGGATGCATCCAGCACCTGGAAGCCCTATTTAGGGGTAATCGCACAAGTCCAAGTAGCCGATCATCTCGCTCCACGGCCAGATAAATATTTCCCATCGAGAACCAACAATTATTTTGATCGCAGTTTCAAGAAAAAAAGAAGTCGATTGTGGTGTCATATACTTGCATTGCGTGTCATATAGCCTTTTGTATATAACTTGCGCTCGACTTGCGGTTGAATAAAAATGAAGAATGTCACGTATCTTTGTGTAATTTTGTCCAAAGTTTTTCGTTCTACCTTATAAAGAACAAAAATCTTTTCCAAGTTTTATCTTTTCAAACTGTTATTTAATTTTATGCACGTTTTTAAGTTTTTTCTTCTCAAAAAGAAGCTACTATCATGTCCTTGTTTGTATTCTGATGTGTGGACCTCAGTGGAATTGAGAACCTGTCTGGACCGGAGGACAATTTTTTAACCGATTCTTGTGTCATCTTCTTATTAACGTGTTTGTAGAGCCCGATCCTTCCTCCATCTATTTTGAAATTGTGGATATGATGATTTTTGCTGCGAATTTCAAACAAGGAGTACTGCCTTTGTATATAGCTCGGTGGCAATATTTTGCTTAAAAGTTTCTTCCTCGGTAATGATGCTGCCTCAAATGATACTGAACGCGTTATTGACGGATACAAGCTACCAATGCCATATGTACGACTCTTGCTATGTTTAGTTGTGTAATGGCTTTTTGTTTGTCCTGTTTGATGAATAAAGAGTTAAAAGAATTTAAGGAATAACAGGGTCATTATGATACATATATGCAATCAAATTTTGTTGTCTCCTTGTTTAGGAATTACCATTTTTTATTTCTTTTTGTAGTTTTTAACAATGTGTTGGGAATTACCAGTTTTTATTTCTTTTTATAGTTTTTAACCATGTGTGCTGCGTATATTCTTTCCAATATAATCTGAAGTAGTTTGGGAAGCGGTTGAACCTGTAAAGCGAGATCTGCTTTTGCGATGTTTTGGGCATGTTGTCGGATAGTTTGACCTATCCAATGTCATTGGTTCAGTTCAGTGGCATTCTGTGGTGGTGCTGTACCATATGCTCCCTGCAACGCCAATTCTGCAAACAAGTCTACAACCACTATGGACACAAACATGCAATCGATATATGACACCATTTTGACCGTTGCCACTGCCTAACTTTTTTTTCCAGATTTTAAACTTTTTTTCCTTAAAAAATAAAGCAAATTGTGGATGCAACTTAAAGGAAAAGTTTTTCAATGTGCACTCAAAGGCTGACAAAATCTTCTAAACAATAGTAATACATTACAATTGAAAAGAAAAATGGTTAAAAATCTTAAGTATGACCTATTTTTGGTTGAATTAGGTTTTTTTCTTCTACTTTTAAAAGTATTTTTAGTAAGAGGTAGTAATTATGCTTGAGATAGAATTTGGCATTAAATATGAGCGCTCATGTAAAGTATTGGCTAAATTCCTAGAAAATGGAGGATAGTTAAACATATGGGAGATAAATAAAAATGAATTATATAAAGAGCATCAACTTTTTATAGGTTAAAAGGGACTTAGTTTGATAGAGGAAAATTTCATATAAAAGGAAAAAAATTATTTTGACAATATAAGTTCAGCTTCAAGAAGAAAAATAAATTATAATGTAAAAGGATGAAGGTAAAAAAAGTTCGAATCTTTAAAGGTATAAATGTCAAAACTCAAGCCTTAAAAGAAGAGTACAGAATATTATATTTCTAAAATTGATCTTTCTATTTTATTATAAGAAATATTAATGATTTAATTATTCAAATTTTTTATATTTTTTAATTAAATTACTGTTTAACTTTTTTCGTTAACTGATGTTATTCTATTTCGTCATTTTACTTATTTATTTCTACGTACTAAGAAATTTGATATTTTATAGTTAATATAAATATTTTTATAATTAATGTAAAATAATAAGTAATTTTTATTACTTTCATAAAAATTGTGTTAGAAAAGAAAGGGTATGTCATCACTTACATTCATAATGCTAAAAGTCTCTTGGTGGTAAGTGATGTCGTGAAAATTATAGAAAAACATAAATAATTTGTTATTCAATACATTCACAATAAATCAATAAAGTCACTTGTTTTATACTACCAACAATATTATTTTATATTGGTTATAAATTTTACAAATTTTTTAACATGCAAGTAAAATGATAAGGTAACATAACAGTCACGTTACCTAATATTCAGTTAGAAAATATAAAATATTTGAATATTTAAAAGAAACTAATAGGAACTTAATTAAAAATATTCAAATATATGAGGGTTAAACTTTAAATAAATTGAAAATATATTTACATTAAAAGTAAATATTCAAATATATATGACAAAAAATTAATTATAATGGATTTAAACTTTTACAATGTCAATATAAATATTTTGTACTATATTTGTCAATTGATAATCACTTTAATATAATTTTTAACATAATTACTATAAAAATTAACAATTTTACTTTTAGTGGAAAATTACTTAGATGGTGATGTGATTTTCTTTACCAATATAGGCCAACTAACTATTTTCTTTCACTAATATAACTAGATTTTTTTATTAATCTAACTAGATCATTGTTAATTCAAAAATAATAAGTTTAATTTATTTCAACATAACTTTAGAGTACCACAAACCTCATAAATTAATTAGGATGTATTTGTTTTAGCTTAAATAAATGACTTGAATCTATATTGTCTTACATGGTTTATAAAAATAGCTTAAGAAAATAAAATGAGAGTTGTAAACAAAAGTCTAAACCGAATTATTCAATAAAGTGATTTGCTTTGTCTTAGAGATTAATATGCTAGTTATTGCAAATTTTTAAGTGTGAAATATCTAAATATGAATCTAAGTCTTATATTTAATAAAAATAAACAAACTTGAACAACATATAAAAAAAAATATTCATAAACTTATTTTCTTAAAATTTTAGATTGAAAATAACGTCAATTCTTTGGATGAATCTGAATCATATCTTATTGTTATAAGATTTTCATAGTGTTTTTTCTTCTCAACTTTCTCAGTTTCTTATTATGTTGTAAATCATGCAAATTTAGAAAATAATTTATATGTATAATATATACCAACCTAGAGGAAAACATCTATCCTATTGATAGTTTAAAATTAACTTTGATATATATGATATTCTTTCATTTAGGTATTGACTGAAAAAAAAAACATAAATGCACACTTCCACTATTTTAGCATGACTGATCAGGAAATGAAAAAGAAGAAACACGAAAAAATGAAGTAGAAATAAGATGAAAGAGAATTCTCTTATTATGCTATAATTTTAACGGTGTCACGATTTCTGAAACACCAATCATTGTCTCCATACCAACGTTACCTTCATTCTCAATTTTCACACGTAAAATTAACAGCTGCAATGCAACAACACACACAACAACTGACACCATTGCATGTTACAACATACATTCATTTTGCTTCAGTACGATCTGAATTTGCAAACAGTGAACCTGAAAGCAATCACCAGACAGACAACTAATCAAAAGAACAACTTGGTAGTAAAAAAGACAATGCCATCACTTTTGAGAGAAATTAATAATTTAATTTCAACACCACTCTTCATCCTATATCAACTAGTTAGACATTATTTTAAGCAACCTTTGGAAAGTAACTGCTATAAAAGTTAACAATTTTTAATTATAGTAAACAAAGATCAAATCACATGCAGTGTGAAAAATGTCTTCCACTGATCACTGTTTACATATATTATAATTTAGTTATGAATGATGTTCAACAAGCTGGCTTAGAAGAAAACACTTATGAGGGAATGAAGAAGTGAATTGAACGTGTAGGTTGAGAGTTGAGACATATAGAAGATAATATATTTATCTTACTTTTCTTCGGTTTTGGTGCCTCATTTGTTTGTTTGTGGAAATTGTTAATTACATTGTTAAACATGTTAACAAGTGCTCATCACAGAATGTTAAACATGGCTAATAGTATTAAAGTGAATGTACCAAAGAATTACTGTTTGTGTTAGAAAAGTTGAGTGAAAGAAGATAGATGTGTACGGTGAAAAGGGTGTAAAGAAAAGGGAACCTTGTTGTCTGTAGGTCCATTTTAGCCTACATACTTGCGTGCTATTTTGGGAGCTGTTTTAGCACAGTAACTTTTGTCTCCCTTCTACTTTTTTTTTTCTTCTTTCTGTAGGGAAGATAAATACTCTTTTTATCTTTTTATTACTTGAAATTACTCTATTTTTTTAGATAAAAGTTTAGGCGAGATTAGTACCAGATACTCATAAACAGAAAACTTCAAAAACTTTTGCAGAACTATCCATAAACTACTCACCAATAAAGTTCTCATATTACTAACTACTAATAGTATGTTTCAACATGTAAATACACTATTTTTTCCTTTTCATAGATGTTAAAGTTATAGTGTTTTTTTTTTTTATTTTAGAAAACTATGATGTTTCTTTTCAAGAGTATAATATGTTTTTTCTGTGATGTAAATGAGAATGTCACGACTAATTTATCTCGTTTTTAACTAAGCTTTGATGAAGGCCAATTCTGAACACCTGTTATCATTATTTAGATTTCATAAAATAATGAGTTTGAATAAAGTTCTGACCACTGATAGTATAATAAGATGCTCAAAGCTATTTTTCACTGGCACTAAAACTCAGATAGACTAAAAATATCCTGAAATATTTATTTGATGAAATTACTCATTATTACTTAAAAGGTTCTGAACATAAAAATATAGGATATTTTCAACTTAGTAAAGAGATATAACTAGAAGGACCATATAAATAAATACTTAGAAGAACTAATATTTAACGCAAAAGAAACTTCAATTAATTAACAAAATATGGATCAATAAATGCATATATCACGGGTGGAGATTACTTTATTTAAACCAAGAATTTGACTTTTTGAAAAGGATCGTGAAACAAAGAGTTTTGTTGTCTAGCTCAAGTGAATGGGCTTGAATTAATCTAAACAAAGGTTACTGAAGTAATGGTAACTTTTTTAAAGGAATATTTATGTTAAGATTAATTTCATAATCAGTATCATTGCTCCCACATATGAAAGGATGTGCACATTTTTAACATGGTAACTTTTTAAGGTTTAATGGGTTAGTGTGAAAAAAATTGTTAATTAATAAAAAGCCGTCGTTATAGTATGACTTCTAAGTTATTATGGTAAAAATTTTCTGACTTACCTTGACCTTTTTTTATTGAATATCAATCTATAAACTGTGTTCTCAAAAAATAATATGAATTCACAAAATTATATACAAAAGATTAATGACTTGACCGGGTCATAATAATGTGCTGTGATACCAAATAGTAGTATTATCAGAAGTTGATCCAACATATTTGTAGCAGTTGTAAAAGTTCTAAAGTGCAAGTGAGCTTACAAACACAAAATCTAACTACAGAAATTAAAAATCCTAATTAATCATTAAAAGCTGAGTAATTAAAAGCAGCACAAACACAACCAAGCAGCATGAAGAAGCTGTTTAGAACTTCTTTAATGAGAAAAAAAAAAAAAAACCCTCTATACTTTCAATAGAAAAAAGTCTGAAAAGCTGATCTCATCTCATCTAGTTTGTATCCAAACAAGCCTTAACACTGAAATCTATAAAAGGTTTAAATGCCAAAACATTATAACATTAATCTATCCAAACCAGCCAATCTCCAATGAGTTGTTAATGAAAATAGCAGCTAGAAACACCTACCTTAGGTAAATAATCAGGATATATGTATCAAATAAGACATAATTACATAACTGTGAAAACACATACAATATGTTTAATGAGTAGTTGCATGACCAGATTTCCAGATCCAGAAAGCTGGCTGTGTTCTTTCCAACATACTGGTTTTGTTCAAGAATGAACTGATTAAAGTGTTATGATATTACCATGATCAATTTCATCCACCAGCTTGTCTCTCCATATATAGCTCTTGAAAGTGATATACACAGATTACTAGTTTTAAACACAAACGAGCACTTACACCCTCATTAATTTGACTCAATGATAATTTTCTATATATATGCATCTACAGAGGTCTTCTCATGCAAAAAAGTTGACATGGATTAGAAGCCACTGTACGGCATTGGAATTGGCACAACAATTGAGAAATTCCAATTTAAAGATAATATTCCTCTCTTGCTTCAGTCAAAATTGATTTCATTTTCATTTTGGTTCTCAAATATATGTTCCTTATTCAGAAGTGTTCAGTTCTTGAGCTACCTCACAGTAAAAGCACTAATAACGTGTTCAATGTTTCTTTCATCTTAATTGGAAACAAATGCTCTTGCAGTTTCAAAACCATAAAGTTAGCAGATTAAAGAAAACTCAAGAAAATTCATTAATTCTATATCACGGGTCCAAAAAAACTCGGTAAAAATTTCAGCATCTTAACTAATTTCACCAAAAAACATCTTAAACTTCCCCGTAATATTTGTCATGCTTTCATTTCATTTTGGTATCCATGAGTATGAATTAAATGTCATCACTAACTAGCTCTGGAGGATCCTTTTACCAACATTTACTCCTAAAAAATATATAGTTCTCAATGGTATCTTCAAGTCTCTCAAATGCTGTTTGTAGTTTACAAGCAGACTCTAACATCAAGGTGGATTCCACATTGGAATACTCCAAAACAAATTGATTTACTTGGAATTTTTTCATATTCTGCACATTTAGCTGAACTTTTAATCTTGCCAGATTTACTTTGTTCTTAACAATTTCACAACTCTCTTGTCCACTGTGTATAGATGTTGCATTGTAAAAGCAAGTTAAAAGTAAAATTTCATATAAAATAATTACGTCCAATGTTATTCAAAGTTGTTTCAACTCAATTTAATTTGGAATTAGAATCAATTCTTCAACATGAAACCAAACATAAATATTTATCTAACATCGTGTTAGCAAGTATTGCAATGTGATTTTTCATGGTTCAAAGTGAATCCAAACAAACACTTTGCATCCACATCCAGCAATCAGTAATTTTGCAAGGTATTTTACATAGAGATAATGTGCCCTTTCTCATGTATTCATTCATTTAAACTTTGATAACTGTTCCTAAATCTTTCTGCTTTCACACAGACGGAAAGTTTCATCATACTCAAGGCCTCTCTAGTAGCATTAGTTGTTCATTTAACTATCAAAGCAAACAACAACCATCTCCCAGATCTTTCCTTTCTGGATGAAAAGAGAATATGGTTTGTGATATGATTCAGAAAGACTCTAGCTTTGCCTCAATAAATGCCAATCATTTTTAACATCTTTTCCCTATCAGAAGCACACTTATGATGTATACACAATACTACTGACATATATTCTTTATTATTGATTCAACTTTATTGGAAATCAGAAAACTTATTTAATCAAACTTTCTATTTAGTTAGTCTCAGTATAAACACTAACCAAAAATATAAAATGTGTCGCTATCAATTCTCTATCCTCGTTTACAAAAGGCTTTCAGTAGAATGATCCCATATTGGTGATGGAGGTGTATGGTTGGAATTTATTGTTACCTTCTTGCAGTAATTTTGTGTTGCAGTTATGGTTGTGGGGCTTCAATTAACAGTGCTTGGACTGTAGATTCTGTTTCACCAACCTTCAAAAATATCAATTTCCTTCAACTTCTTCTCCAGCCAGGATCAGGAATCAAACAGCAAGTGACTTTCACAAAAACATGCCCTTGAACCTGATCCTGAATCTATCATCAAAGGAAACAAAAAAACACCCTGATAGAAAGAAAATCTCAAATAAATATCAAAAACCAGGTTGAACAGAAAAAATAAAATAAAACAAAATTCAACACAATCACCTGACCTGACACCTGCTTTGCTCATTTTAGGAGTAAAAATCAGTAACCACAGTGTTTCTCCCTCTCAAAAATAAAATAAAAGCTCTTACAGAAAAAAAGTGTTGAGCTAGAACTGCAACTCCATATTTCTATCACCAAGTCTATACTCCATCCCAATATTAAATTATATTTCATTTTCTTTACAGAAACAGTAGAATGATCCCTTGATAATGGATTGGGGCAGGTGTCATACAAAATGAGGAATTAATATATATTATCATATCAATAATCTATATTTGGTAAAGAAGTAAAAACAAATTAAATAAAACATTAATTATACACATACCTAAGTACAGAGAAAGTTGAGGAGGATTGAGAGTGAGTTTGTGAGTAGAGAGACAGAAACAGAGAGGTAAGATAAGAGCTGAAAATTGGAATTGGAATTGGAATTGGAATTAGAAGGGTTGATGCGAAGCAAAGCAAAGGAAACCAAAGGGTAAGAGATTAGATTAGAAGATACTAGAGAAAGAGAGAGAATAATGTGAGCACTAAAGGACAAGAATAGCATTATGATTAGTGGGTGGGTCCTACGTTGTTGTCGTTTTGTTTGACCGCATGCATCTATGTTATTTTCAGTCACTTCCTCATCATTATGCCACATCCCCCAAACCATATTCTTCACAATAACTATATTCTAATTTTTATTTCAATTTTTAGTCTACTACACACTAATGTATCATAAGTAAATTATTTATTATATACTTTTAAAAATTATATAGAAACTAATAAATGTGTCTTAGATGTATAACAGTGTACTCTCTTTCTTTTAATACATTACTATATGTTATAATCTATAACTCAGATGATAATTAAATTACACCAACACAATCAACTAAGAAGAGATTGTATATAATCATGACTTCTATAATTATTGACTTAACATAGTTTTTTTAATTTGATTGATCATATTACACTGTGTATGGATTTTAAAATCATTAGTTGGGATGTTCAGATACTATTATTATGACAAATTAATAAAATAACAAAGGACATTTAGGGAAATAAATAATTATAAAAAACCATAATAATTTATAACTTTAATAGTTTAAATTACTTTTTTACATGCACTACTATTACATAAAATAAACTAGCATTCATGTCAATAATATAATATTATATCTATATATATATATATATATATATATATATATATATATATTAATTTTGTTAAATAATAATAATAATAATAATCTCTGTGCCTATAATGCATATTCACAATAGAAATAAAATAAAATTCTGACCCAAGAGGATTGTCTTTTGTAGGATTGAATAGTTTTAAATTAATTGTTAGTATGTTTGGCTTCAAGTTTTAAATATGAGTTTAGGAATTTAATGATAAGGGGAAAATGTAATTATTTTTTAAAGTTAGTACGTATATTTCTTCAATTTTAAAATTAAATAATAATATTTTTTAGACTTTTAACATAGTACTATTTACATAAGGCATAACTTTAATATACATCTTATCATAAAGAAAAAAAAATCTTCGATATTTATATTTAGAAACTTTATTTTTAGTTTTCACAAATTTTGCTTAAAGAAAAGATAAATACAATTTGTCGTCAAAATTATTATTTTTACAGATTGTAAACTTACATAACATAAGATAGAAGATAGGAGTATCTAAAAATAATAATATGATATGGTATACAAAAGTGATATTTAGTAGTATAAGTATAATAATGGAAGTATGTATAATTTGATGTATGATGTTTTTGTTAATTATGTGCATAGTTTTAGGGTTGAAAGGCTAAAGCTGTTAAAGATAAAGATGTTGCGTTGGAGAAGTTGGTAATTTGCAGTGTAAGTTACTTTCAAGTTTAAATAACCAAAACCTCCTAAAGTCAAAACGATGCGTGCTGTAACTGTGCGTGTGTCTTTGTGGGCCCGCCTCATATTCTAACCACGACCACACGCCACGCACCGCGGCCCTATCACGCGCTTCATCATCCTTCTATCTCCTTCCACGGTCACTTCAACCACACCTGCAACTCAGTCTTTTCATTATTTCATTTTTTTTATTTTTGTAATCATAAAATTTGGTGGAGACAATAATTTTAAACAAGTTAGCATTTTGAAAATAATGTTATTTTATTTATTATTTAATTATGTTAATTATTGGACACTGAGGGAATGAAAGCATTCTGATGTGACAATTGTGCACTTGAAGGAAAGAACATGTTCAAATTTTGTAAATAATGTTCAAAAGCATCAATATAATATAATTTATACTTTCATTCTAAAATATCCTTACATAACAAATAAATTTAAAAACATCAATACAATATAATTTATACTTTCATTTTAAAAATATCCTTACATAAGAAATAAATTAAAAAATTAGGTTGATCTTTTTTTTTTAAGTAAACACTTTTTAATTTCTTAGATGGATCAAGATAGGGACGTATAACCTAAGTTTTTATGATAAATAAACTAGTTTTGATATATTTTATGAGACGTAAGATAAAATTAAGAATCATGCTATCAATAATATATATATATATATATATATATATATATATATATATATATATATATATATATATATTTCAACTCAGGATTTAAGAGAGTTTTTGTATTTTTGTTATTATTTGTTCGCTGTTGTGCGGTAAAGTATCATTCTAGTTTGAGTAGAATATTTTTAAAAGATATTTTAATGCTTAAGACAGTATTTAAATATAAAAACTTAAATTATAAAAGTTTTATTAAATTCTTTTTACATAGATTCTGTTCACTTATTTATAGGAAGCGACTGACACTGTATAAGTGTAATTGGATTAAACATTGACATATACAACTTATACAGACAATTATTGTCAGAAGTTGTCTGTACAGACAATTATTGTCAGAAGTTGTTTGTAACTTGATATCATTCCATATCAATAAAATGACAAAAGATTTTTTTATACTTCACGAAATATACTTATTATTTTAAAAATATATTTTTTTATTAAGTGATATTATATTATCTGTCATTTAAAAATGGTAATGAAAATATTATTTATGACTAATATGAATTATTACGACTTTTATAAATTAATTTAAAATATTTAATTAATTTTAATCAAAAATTAATTATCATTTTAAATAGGTGACAATATATATAACTCAAAATCTTAATTAGTATAAGTTGCATTCAATATTAGTTAAATGAATCACCACCTATTTACAATGTCAAGTAAATGATCATATAAAATACATGTATAGATAATGAAAAAATCATTTCTTAGTCTCTCTATTCTAACTCTACTTAAAATCATGTAAACCATGAATCCAGAGAGTGAATGGTTGGTAAGAATTTTATTTTTTATGAGAATTTATCAATCTCTTTTGCAGCTAATATTTCCACTTATTTTCGTTATTTTTTGACATTGTATTTGGATTAGATAAGATGAAAAGATAAATAACAAAAACTTTGAAGTTTGGAATGAGAAAAATTTATCACAGTTTTTTTTTTCATTTTTTAAAATATATATATTTTGTAGCTGTTGGATAAAAGACAACAAAAAAACTCTAATTACTCCTTTGAATGACATGACAAACAGCTTTACAATCAGGGTTGATTGACTTACTTTTGAAAATAACTAAATATAATTTAACTAGTAATGGAGATTTTCAGTTTGTACACAAATAGAAAATTAATGAATAAAAATAAAAGAGAAACTAAGTGAATTTAGAGGTATTTGGTTTAAGATAACTATAAATAAATGTAAAAGCACAATTAATAACATGGTTGGTTGTATAATTTTATATAAGTGTGATTGTCACAAGGCAAAATCAATTCTATATAAAGTTGCTTCACATGTATTCCTTTATTTCTTGTTTGCTTTGAGTGAGTGGGATTAATCACATTTATTTTAATTTCTTTTTAATATCAAGTGCATATTTTGATTAAAGTTTCTCAGATTAAGTTTATGTTAAAATTAATTTTGAAGCAGCATTCTAATTTATGAAAGCATATGTTTTTATATCAAATGTGTCATGAAAGTGAGTTAACTCTTAGACCTGAAATTGGAACATGCCATGCTAAAAGTCAAAACTTTTATCAACTTTGTTAATATTGATTTTTTAATTTTTCATTTGTTTTCACTTTATCTAAGGAAAAAAGAGGATAAAAAAAAATACTAACCATATTAAATAAGGATGCAATTATACTCTATTTGGAAAAGGTATTATTAAAGGAGGAGAAAGATTATTAGAGTGAAATTCTTGAATAAAAAGAATGAAAATAAATAAAAAAAATGAGATGAAATCTAGTCTATGTATATAATTGATTTAAGAATAATATAAAAGAAGAGAAAAACAGGATTTTTATGTGATGCAAATCAAAATTGATGCCTTCAAACAAAATGTATGATATATATTATATGTAAATATCAAGCCAAAATCACCTATTCATCTACATAATTGATCTTAGAGACTTGATTAATAGGTATCTACATTTATATAATTTGTATTTAATATTTGCATAATTGATTTACATAATGGAAGTTGATATGCCATACAAACAGTTATCAATTCAATTGTGTCATATTCATTATATAATTTATAAATTATATCCATTATTATTCTCTCCGCCTTCATTTTCTCATTTCACTTATTTATGTCAAATTTTTTTATTAATTTTTCATCACCAAACACAAAGTAGAAGAAAGTACAAACTAATGGAACTAAAGTAAAAAAAAAAAAAATTAAAAGAAAGGAAGGACCAAAATTAAGCACTAATAGAATATTTTTCAATTTTGTTTATCTAGTTTTTAATCTTTCATCTAATTCTTTGTTAGTATATTTTGAATTTATACACTTTTGAGTATACGTGGAATCTCACTTGATCAATTATTCGGTTCTTAATTTATATATATATTTTTATTTGGTATTATTAGAATGAAGACGAAGAAGCAGAAAAAAAAGGCGTTAATTACGTAAAAAGACGAAAGAATGAAAATAATTTGAAAAGTAATATATATAGTCTAAAAAAAGGTGACATGATGAAGGTAAAAAGCGCGTGGATAGGTAGTGGTGGGTGATGGTTTGTTTGTGCTCTTGCAGCAGAATCTTTGTTTCATACGAGTGAGTACACGAGGCGTAGATCATACGACAAATCTAGCATTAACATTTAACAAATACCATACACTATATACTATACATACAATTAAAATACATGACCAACCAGCAAGCCACCAACACCACAAGTCTCAATGGCCTAAATTAATTGAACTATGAAAATAACATGCATAGGAGGAAAGACTTGATTAGCCATAATAAAATAATTAGCAACATTAAACATATTATTAGTATTATTAGGAGTGTTAATTAAGAATTAATAAAATATTCTTTCACCTTTGCTTCCTCTGTATCTGTCGTCACTTTAGAGCCCTCTCTCTCTTTCTCTCTCTCATCTCTCTCTCATACGTCCCTTTCAGTCATAAATTAGGGAAAAGCAAGCAGACAGCTACACACAACACACACACTCTTCCATTCCTCCATCTTCCTAGCAAAACGTTAATTACTCTTTACTCTCTCTCTCTCTCTCCTCTCTCTCATCTAATCATAATAATCGATGTTCTTCTCTTCTCTTTCTTCTTCTTCATCTTCATAGGCACTCTCTTTGTGGTCACTGATCATGGCGGCTACGTTTGATGGATTCTCCATAAGGTAAACATCTCTATCTGTTAACTCTTGTTCTGTTTTCGTTATTTCTTTTTTTTTTTTTT
>Ga0209489_104035_pt1 | contig 27621 bp, 22 predicted proteins | sample SiratrowhiteBW_FD_187527 | JGI IMG/M metagenome (GOLD analysis project Ga0209489, IMG submission 187527) | Root nodule microbial communities of legume samples collected from California, USA - Siratro white BW (SPAdes) (version 2) | ecosystem: Host-associated > Plants > Roots > Nodule | place... | reverse complement strand
AAAAAAAACAAAAAAAAAAAAAAAAAAAAAAACTAGCAGTTGAATTGGTAAGTTCCTTCTCCCACATCCGATGAGCTGACCTGAAATCAAAGTGAAGGGTTTGGATTTTCAGAATCAGAAATGAAAGCATTGGCAATATCACCATCACTGCTTAACTTCAAATCTTTCACTCTCCACCACTCTTATTCTTCCAACTCCTTTTTCACCTTCTCTTTCACTCTCCCCTCTTTCTCCCCCTCCCGTCTCCTCCGCCGCGCAATCCACCGCCACCACTCTCCAATCATGGCCGCCGCTTCATTCAGCTCCGAAAGCGCCCGGGCCCCACCCGCCATTCCCATGCCCTCTCCCCCTCTGTCCAAGGTAAATTCTCTCACTCTCTCTCCCTCTCTCTTCGTTCCCGCTCACTCACCTCACGCGCTTTCCTCTCTTTCAGTTCAAAATTGGCCTCTGTCAACTCTCCGTCACTCCCGACAAAGACAGGAACATCGCTCACGCGCGCACCGCCATTCAGGACGCTGCATCCAAGGGCGCTCAGCTTGTTCTTTTGCCTGTCAGTTCCTTTTTCTTTTCCCTTCTTTTTACTTCTTCTGATGAACATGATCACGCGTTCTACTTTGTGAACAACTTTGATTTTGATAAACTTTCATATGTTTTTGAACGAGATTTTGGGATTGAGTTAGGTTTTACGTCCCAATTCTAAGAGTGAGTGCGACCTGTTTTGTCAGGAAATTTGGAACAGTCCTTATTCCAATGACAGTTTCCCTGTCTACGCTGAGGATATTGACGCCGGTGCCGATGCTTCTCCTTCCACCGCCATGCTCTCTGAACTCTCTCGTCTCTTGAAAATTACCATCGTCGGTGGTTCCATTCCAGAACGTTCTGGAGGTCGCTTGTACAACACTTGTTGCGTTTTCGGCACTGATGGAAAGCTGCTTGCCAAGCACCGCAAGGTACCGCTCCTCCGAATAATACTTCCTTATCTTGGACATTGAATTTTGTAATTTAATGGAATTTTGGGAGGTAAATGGTGCGTGAATTGGTTTCAGAATGTGCTTTGTTGTTGTGTAATTTCTGACATACAGCCTATCCTGCAGATACATCTTTTTGATATTGACATCCCTGGGAAGATTACCTTTATCGAGTCAAAAACTCTTACTGCTGGGGAGACACCAACGATTGTTGACACGGGTATAATATGTTCTCTCATCACACATTCTAACTCATGTTCTATTAAAATTTAAAGTACTGAGCTGGTAATGATAATATAGGCAGGCCGCAGAATAAAGGAAATGGAAGTTATTGTGGTTGTTGACTTGAATAAACCCCTAAAGTTATTATGGTTAACTTGGATGAAGGAAATGCAGTTTTATACTTTGGTATTATGTTTACTTGTCCATGACATCTTGAACTTAAATGCTACTCTACCATATGTCATGCACAATCAGCCATTGTATGCGTATGCAGAAATTTTTGTGAATTATATCACTTGTTCAGACTAAATGTTTTTACGCATTTTTGGCTTCTTGTATGTGAGTATATGTGTATATACTTGGGTATTATGTTTACTTGTCCATGACATCTTGAACTTAGATGCTACTCTACCATATCTTATGCACAATCAGCCATTGTATGTCTCTATGCAGGAATTTTTGTGAATTATATCACTTGTTCAGACTAAATGTTTTTACGCATTTCTGGCTTCTTGTATGTGAGTATATGTGTATATACTTGGGTATTATGTTTACTTGTCCATGACATCTTGAACTTAGATGCTACTCTACCATATCTTATGCACAATCAGCCATTGTATGTCTCTATGCAGGAATTTTTGTGAATTATATCACTTGTTCAGAGTAAATGTTTTTACGTATTTCTGGCTTCTCGTATGTTTAGTACATGCATATATACTTTGGTATTAAGTTTACTTGTCCTTGACATCTTGAACTTACATGCTACTCTACCATATCTTACGCACAATCAGCCATTGTATGTCTCTATGCAGGAATTTTTGTGAATTATATTACTTGTTCAGACTAAATGTTTTTACATATTTCTGGCTTCTCGTATGTGAGTATATGTGTATGTGTGATATGAAAGAGGAAACAGTTATATAGAATTCCAGAGGTTAGTTATGTTTGAGTAAACAAATTGAAATGGTGAGTTGATTCATGCAGAGGTTGGACGCATTGGCATAGGCATTTGTTATGACATTCGGTTTCCAGAACTAGCAATGATATATGCTGCTAGAGGTTTGTCTTTCCGTATTTAATATATTTGGAAACAATTAATCTCTCTCTAGTTTTGATTGGTTGCCTATGATTTGAGTTCTCCAAAATGTTTTTATCCATGCCTCCTAAGTGTTATGCTATTAGCATCAAATAGTACCAATTTTTATTTTTTTTGGGATGGGTAGGAGAGATCGGTTCACATGCATTAGGCAACACTGCCTGTGTATTTCTTATTTCAGGGATATACTAAAAGAAATTTCAAATCCGTAGTTCTTGGTATGGTATTTCCTTCCCTTTATTATGTTATCTGTCAATTATTCCTCTTTTTTTGTATGTACTTTCAAGGATCAATTGAGATTAATTATCAAGTTGTGTTGATTTGAAAACAAACAAACACAACTATTGTTATTATTTTCTTGTTCTGAGATTTGACAAACTTACAGTATCAGTTATCTTTTGACTTCAGGTGCTCACTTACTCTGCTATCCCGGCGCATTTAACATGACAACTGGACCATTACATTGGGAGTTATTGCAGAGGGCAAGGTAGTGATGGATACAACTAAGTGAAACATTTAGCAACCTTGAACACATGTTTTAGTTGTGTTTCAGTTAAATTTTATGACCCTATCTAGTCTTGTAAGTTTCCCTTAATTTATGCTTGCCACCTAATATATTTTTATCTTTAAACATGTGACAATATTTGAAATTAATATCTTTTGATTTTTATTCATTTTTAGTCGTTGAAAATTATAAAACCATATGCTTTTTGTCTCAAGTGAGGAACTAAAGCCACATTATTTTTTGTTAAATTTAGGATTAATCATAAATAAAATTTAACTAGGGACTAAAATTCGAAATCGTCAACTTTAAAATATTGAAGCCAATAACATGTTACTGTCTGTAAACAAACTCTATAAACTCGAAACTTAACTGGTTTTTTAACTAATTACATCCACTAAATTGGACGATAGTTTTCTGAACCATATTTATAATTTGTAATAGGCATTTGTAGACAAATATAATCTTGTTTGTAGTTAACAAGAAACTGCTGATCATAATTGAAGTCAAAATCCATATTTGGGTTACCTTTCTCCTTGTTCTATTTCATTTTTTTCTTTTGACTCTTCCTTATCTTTCGCATGGAAAACCATTTTTTATTTTAACTTCGATAAAATAGTTATGATTAAGTTGTAACGACAAATTAAAATTTCATTTCTAATCTATACTTTGTTTCTTTTCGTGCAGGGCTACAGATAATCAGGTAATGCTCCCTTATTTTTTCGAACTTATGTAGGGTTTTAATGTATGAATACGACTATTTTATTTAATAGTATATGAAATTCGAAATAATCTAATTGTTTTCATTTATGTATTTAGTTTAGCTCTTGATGGATCAACCGAACAGTATTCTTGAAAAATTAGCTTTGAATTGAGAGACGGTATGCATTGTAAATAAGAAATCAAACTCCCCACCCCCTGTATATGTGATAAATTGAAATCGTATGCTACCTTCTGTGAAGCACACGTGTGTGTGTAATCAACGTGACAAAAAAACTCAAATTGATATTTAAGATTTATATAATTCACGCTATGAAAACAAATTTGTTACAGTTTCCATTTAATAACATCCTTGACAATAGAATTCCAAATTAAAAACATGCATCTTATTAGTTAAAATAACTAGTTAAGTCTTACAGAAACTAGCCTAAAATAATGGGTCATGCATGTATTATTTATATTATAAGTTGTTTTCTTTTAATTTCTTTTTCATCTTTTTATTATAGTAGTGTCCAGGAAGTGTTCAGCTAAAAGTAGGTGTCGGCTTAAATTTTTTTACTCATGTTCAAGTCGTGTGGGAGAGATGTTCAAGATGTGTCAATTAGGTGTAAGAGCCGAATAAGATCTTTTATCAGACACGTGCCAGAGGCGTGTCTGACAAGTATCTTGTTCAAAAGTGTTGAACATGATGACATGCTATTCTACGGTGGTGTGAGTGCTTACTAAGCTACCTGCTTTTGTGTTCTTTCCCTTGTTCAACATGGTGGTGTCTCAACAATATATTTACGTATATCTTAAGTCCAAATATGTAGCTATTATCCACTGACGAGCAATGTATTTTAGGAAAGCTCACAATTCCTACACATCTCAGTATTTAAAAGTTGATTATCCACAGATGAGCAGTGGATTTTTGGAATGCTCCACTACGAATCTCCGTATTTTACAGTTGAACTTGAATCGCTGGGATTGTGTTAGTAAACTACCTATTAAGAAGGTTTATGGCAGGAAGAGGAAGTGTGGTTACAAATAGAATTTTAGAGTCATGAGGATTTATTAGAGGTCCATGGTACTTTCATACCTAATAAATTTTTACATCTACTTTACATCCGCTATTTTACCTTTCATCTTTTCTTTTTCTTTACAAATACAAAAGTTCATTTTTTAAATTATCGTGTTACCCTTAAAAGTAGGTTGTGAAGTAGGTTGGGAAGTGGTTGGTGGGGTGTTAAAAGACTATTTCTCTTTATTAATAGCATTAGCCTTGGAATAGGCAAATAACTGTATATAGGGCGGGGAGTACGTAGGGAAGAGATAAATTTAGTAACTGTCCAGTAGACAGTATATTTATTAGGAGGCTGGAATAAATAGGAAAAGGGGAGAGAGTTATTCCCTTTACTGATATTTGAAATTTTGAATCACAACTAGTCCAGGTTTATTGAGTGCCCGAGTTATTTTTTTTTCATGTAATTTTTCATATTCATTTCAGTTTGTGTATATCCACTACAGAGCTACATAGTGGCGTTTGATTTCAATAAATTTTCCTTTTTTTGCTTACTATTTCTGATCCGTTTCTATTAGATTTATGCGGTTGATTGTGTGATTAAAGCAGGGTATAGTTAGGGGTTTATATGTAAATTTTAAGCTCTAAGGAGAATAATTGATGCTTAACTTGAAGATATTCTGACAGTTATATGTGGCTACCTGTTCGCCTGCACGGGATACAGCATCTGGTTATGTAGCCTGGGGTCATTCCACTCTTGTTGGACCAGTGAGTAGATCCTTAACAAACAGCTTTCCTTGAGTAGAGCCATTTAATGTTCTGATTTTGGAAATCAGTATTATATTTTCTGAGTTCTAATAGCAAATGGAAACGGAAAATATCTTTAATTGTCTGTACTTACTGTGGAATACTAAATGTGGCAGTTTGGAGAGGTTCTGGCTACTACAGAACACGAGGAGGCTATCATCATTGCTGAAATTGATTATTCGATATTGGAGCAGAGAAGGTTTTCTTTTATTCTCACTAAAATTCTGCACATGTATAGCTTTTACTTACTTGTCATAATATTCATACGAATTGTTTTCATTAAATTATTCAGGACAAATCTCCCTGTAACTAAGCAAAGACGAGGTGATCTATACCAGTTGGTGGATTTTCAGAGGATGAATTCCCAGTGAATGGAAACAGGGCTATTGTAATGGGCTATTGTAATTTAGACATCTGGATTGCCTTGTATGAGCATTCGCTTGCTGATATGGAATGCGAACTTGAAGGGAAGAAAGAAATAAAGGAATTTGCGCGTTCTCCAATAACTTTTGTTGTTGTTAACGTGCTATCATTTGTTCTAATATCTCTCAATTACGGGCTCACATGTTAGTTTTTGTGATGTCTGTATGATAATAAGTATCTCCAGATTGATATCAGTGTAATATAGATCGGGCTGTGGGGATTGGTTATAGCCGTTGCCTAATTCACAAATCAATGGATTTAAGTTTCTAGGAAAAATTCTATGAAGTAGCTCCTCCTTTCTAGTACAACACGGATTTAAGTCTCTAAGAAAACCTTTTTAGTAGAACAGGAACCAGTTCTTATCGTTATATAAAGTCATTCTGCTGACATATCGGAGTTCTCACACTAATGATTACTGGTAAACATTATAGTTGGGGATCTGACTTAGGAGGATAAATAAAAGTTTGTATTCTTGAGTAATTTTGAATTTATTCCCATGTTAGATGGAGAATATTTGGATTAGTTGGATATGAATATGGATAATAATAATTAATTTTTTAATTTAATAATATATATCAGTAATTGAGAGCAGCTGGGAGTTTGGTATATATGAGGTGTTTGTAGTAGCTATTAGTACAACAAAAGGAATGGAATGGTGTAAGAGAAGTTTCACAACACACAACCCTGAGCAATTGACAACATTTAAGTGTTTCTGTACTACCACCAATTGGTAAGAAATTATGGTTGTAGACTTACATATTCTACATATAAATGCGAGAATTTATATACATTTTATAGTTTTAAATTTTATTCTTCCCTCCTCCCCTCCCCCAAAAATATATAAGAAAAAAGAAATCTCCTATGAGTGTATAGTATTTACTTATCGGTAGCCAAACTGGTGGTATTGGAAATTTGAAACAGTTGATATGTGAGAGTAAGAATTGATTTAGGAAGCATATTGAGTTTGTGGAGTGAGAATGTGAGATAGTAGGAACTGAGGCTGAGGATTAGGAGGAAACTTAAAGCTTGTAATTATAAGGAAGAAATTTAAATGGTAGAATGTTAATTATATGATATTTGAAAATAATAGAATTTAAGGAAGTGTTGGCCAGTTGAAAAGGCACATAGTTAGAGTAGAGGCATGCTCACAATCATTAAAGCCTCTCTCTCTCTTTCTCTCATCCACTTGTTTTTCTTTTTACCTTTTTTTTTTGACATTTCCATTTTCTTGTGAAAAGTATAAAAATATAATTTTAATTTTGAAAAAATATACACATAATCGTTTAATTATATTTTTTTTATATATAATTGGTTATTCTCTCTACATGTATATCTTTTAAAAAGTTAATTAATTATAATTTATTTATAATTATGAATGTATAAAGACTAAATCACAATAAGTTTAACTTAGATAATAAAATGAAGTATTTCCTTATAAGATGAATGGGGTTTGATTTCTCACTTTTCCAATTTCTTTTTTCATTTACGTTATAATAATATAAATATAATTAATTATATAATGTAACATAATAAAATAATAATAATAATATAAATAATAATAATAATAATAAAATTAAAAATTATAATGATAGTCAAAATAAATTTATAAACAAATAATAATTATTTTATTTTATTTTTAAATAATTAATAATTTTATAATTTCATCAATTAAAAAATAACAATAACATTTCAAATTAAATAACTGTAACCTAAATTTCATTATTTAAAACACGTTAACATAAGAGGAAATCAATATTATAATTATTATATGAGATTTTTTATCTTTTTTAAAACGTCTGAATTCGGCATAAAATAAATTCTCACACCAAATTATTTCACACCGTTTTTCTAGATAGAGGGACATATATGTTATGAAATTTCGCAATTTGTATTTGTCATAAAGTATTTACTATATATAGCGTTGAAAGAAAATTTTAATTACAATACTAGCATAAGCAAAAGGGGTTTGTGATGGTAAAAGCAAAAACATAATCTCAATAACATCATTTTCCAATAATACCAAGTCTCAACCATAGCATTCCATATTATTCTCGTTTTGCTTCCATGATATCCCATAATCGACCAATTCAGTAATTTGCATTCAACTCAACAAAGTAAATACATTTGCAATGTTTCCTTAATTTAATCCTCTGAGCTAATAAAGATTATGCTAATCCTGTGTTAGTGATTATGATTGACAAGTACTTTCAATACATCATATTAAATAATATTTTAGGAAAGTTTTTTTAATTTTGTACTATAAATGTTTTTACTGTTAGAATGCTACTTATTTTTGGCTGCCAACAAATATATTTTTCTAATCAATATTGCAAATTAAGAAACTTATTGGTGAATATTCAACTTGATAATTCATCTTCAGTATGGAATTCTCTACCAATAATTATAATTAATCTACCTTATACACCTACCATAACAAACAAATTTGATGCATATCCATACCTTCTCAACTATAGTCCAAAATAGAAATATATATAACAAAAGCCATAATTTATTGACAGCATTGAATCTCACCTAGAAGAAAACTTATTTAATTTTATAACAATGGGCTAATACAAGGGAGAAAAAGGGGGATGTTGATGAAGTTTGATTCTATAGGCTTAATGAAGTTCCTAAATAGCTCCCTTAATTGACTGAATTGTAGAGAATAATTTTATATTTGATGACATTAGGAGTTGTTACCAAACATAAATCAATAATGCCCTTGCCAGCTCAATTGTAATTCCTTTTAAATTTACCCACCACATGTAACCATATATTAATCCCTTTTTTGGTATGCATTTAAATTAAAACCTTCTATACCACACCAAACTAAGAAACTATAAAATTAAATGAAATTTAATAACGATCCATATTTGTCCCCATTCAAAATATTTCCACCCCCTAAACAAACATAAAGGAAAAGCCTCACGCACGGGCTAACCTGCTACCTAATCATCAAAATTCTAAATCCCTAAATATTTTCCCCTTTTTTTCACACCTGTCGCTTTCGCTGGCGCACCGCTGCTATTCAACACTTCACAACAGCGGCCCATCTCCCAAACTGCATCAACGGCTACAAATTCGAATTTGTGGCTCATCATCAGAACAAAAAAGTTCAAAAAAAAAAAAAAACTGAGTAAAATGACACGTCAGCGAATGCCAACCTGGCAGAGTGGCGCCCAGGGGAAGGAGGGTGGAGACGCACGCGCGTGATGAGATGAGAGCTTTATAAAGTGTCTCACACTGTTCCCTTCTCCTTCGTATCCATGTTCATATTCATGTATTCATTCTAACTCTTCAAAGCGTGTCACTCTGCTCTCATTGCTCTTTTCTTTTCTCTTTCTCTAGACAAGGAATCAATTACCCTGTTCACGTTTTCTCACAACCACAAAAAGCCTACGAACCAAGCAAATCATCATCTTTCTCCTTCCCTCAATCATGCCCCTGTCATAGCTTAACGCAACACAACTCTCCTTCCATGGCAGCTTTTCAACCTTCCTCTACTTCCCACACCTAAACCCTTACCCCACCACACTTTACTCCCTGTTCCTCACCCTCCCATCTCATCATTCCCTTTCGCCCGTGCTGTTCCAATTTATTTCCACACCCAACATGTACCCTCTCTACATTTCAGAGACACAACAAAGGTTCACGTTCCAAAACCACGCTAAAAACCCCTCCTTTTCCTCCTCTCTACTCGACACAATCTACCGCTCCATCGACGAAGGAGAGAGGACCACCAACGACATGAAACTCCACACCCAATCCATGCACAAGAAGCAGAGCAGACTCCTCGTGCAAGAAGAGTTAACGCCGCCGACCATTCCCCGCGCTTGTTTAGTGCAAAAATGGAAGGGAAGCGAGAAAACGGTGAAAGCACAAACGGAGAGAAAATCAAAATCTCGTTTGCATGGTCACGATCACGACCAGGAGGTAATGTTCTTCAGTTCGACTTCGAGTTGCTCCGATTCCAGCTCTGGATTGCTGTCCTCCTCCGACACCGAATCCTTGTACGGATCGAGGTCGCGCGTTTCGTGTTTTGCTCCTTCGAGACCGAAGCCGTCGGTGACGTCAGCGAGCAATGAAGAGCGTCTGATAAAGTCAAAGTCGAGGGCGTTGAAGATGTACAACAATCTGAAGAAGGTGAAGCAACCCATCTCTCCGGGGGGGAAGCTGAGTAGTTTTCTTAACTCTCTGCTGGGGAACGCGAAGAAAGCCAAAACCTTGGACGAAGCGACACCCAAGTCGGGGCAAGAATCCACGTGCTCCTCTGCGTCCTCGTTCTCGCGCTCTTGTTTGAGCAAGGCTTCGCCTTCCTCAAACAAATTGCGCGACGGCGTTAAGCGAACGGTGCGGTTCTACCCTGTGAGCGTGATCGTGGACGAGGATTGTCGACCGTGCGGGCACAAGTGTTTGTACGAAGAAGACACCACGCGCGTACTGAAGGTGTCTGTGCCAACGGCGTGGAAAATTGGACGCAACAAGAACGAAGAAGAGGAAAAGATTGTTGATAAGAGCCGGCGCGTGGAGGAGGCTGCTAGAGAGTTTTTGAAAGAGTATCACCGAAGTCAGAATAAGAGCAATTTGATTAATTTGAGGGATTTTCCCAATGGGGTGGAAGATGACGAAGACGACGATGATAATAGCGATGATGACGATGCAGCGAGTTATTCAAGTTCGGATCTTTTCGAGCTCGATCACCTTTCAGTGATGGGAAACAATAGGTATCGTGAGGAGCTTCCTGTGTACGAGACTACCCATGTTAGTACTAATCGCGCCATTGCTAATGGCCTCATCTAATGTAGTTTCTTTTGTCCATTACAGTCCTAGTTTCATAATAAACTACACAGATTACATATATATTACAATCATTTTGTTTTGTTGTGTTCGTCATCGCTCAAAATCAATGTATTATCATCTTCATAACCATTTGTCTATGCAAGATATCGAGCCAAATTAAGGCTGCGTTTATTCAAGACGAATGCTGTAGTTTTAAGTAATCATCCACGTGGATCTCCAAGATATTCTCTCATAAATATAAATTCTGATATCGTACAAAGAAATGAGTCTAAGGCTAATATATTTTCACACAATCGACTTGGAAGATATGTACTTTAAATTGACCTAATATCTAGAGGAGATATTTAGGACAAAATATTAGTTAGTTTCTTAGCTGGTTTTGGCATTTGTAAGTACTGGTTTTTTACATCCGATGTTAGAGGGAGTAACTTTTTTTGGTTTGTATAAGTACGTATCTGGGAAGGCGTGCGTGTGTATCTGTCATAGAATGTTGTTGAGTGAGGGAGAATATGATAAAAAAGAACAGTAGCTGCGTGATTTATAAAGTGAGTAGGGTACTTGGTTTTCTAAAAGGAGAGGGAGGTGGGGATGTGTAAATTCTCGATCACGATCAACATTCACACAGATACTGACAGAGTAGTTGGATGAAGGAGGAAAAAAACTATAAAGAAAGAAAGAAAAAGAGGAAGAGGAAAACGAAAGATTCGAGATGGGAATGAGAAGCAAAATGGTAAAGGGAAAGGCAGATCTTCGCCCATGGGAATAGAGAAAGTGAATACTAAAGCCTATGCTTTCTTAATTTCTTTCTCTCTGGAATTCCTATTTTGTATTGGTCCAGTTACTTGCAGGTTGCGCAACCATCAAAAATCAATGACAACATTTTTATATATATTTTTTTTTTTTTTTTGCTTTTAGATTTAAAATGGTGTGCTTTAACGGGGTTGATCGTTATTTTATGGTGGCAATGGATGATGTTGAGTGATGAGGAGAAGAGTGGAGTTAGTTTTGTCCTTTGTTTTGAGAAGTTGTTGGTACATAGTACAATGCAAACTCTGCTAAAAATGATGGTGTTGAAAGCAAATACAAGTCACTGATGCGCGGTAAAGTAAGCAATTATTGTTGTGGGGTGTTAAGATGCTCATTAATCACACCACACCACACTGTTCCTTCTACGTAACAACCCACAAAGTTATCTCCTTGCTGTAATAGCTATTTATTATATAGTTTTTAGATAAATACTTTTTTTGTTTTTTAAAATCTAAATCATTCTTCAAGTTTTGCCATTTTAAAAAACTGTATTGTAACATGTCATGTCCAAACATCTTAAATGAAAGAGTCTCTGTTTATTGGGCATGATTTGATCCAAGTCCTAAATGGAACAATTCGTATCCCCAGATCAGAATGTGAACCTAAAGGATACCAGACTTTGTTATGTCTAATTCATAGGTCCTCTCAAGTATTGATCCTAAAAGGTCTACATTCGTTGTTCATTATTAAAAATAGTGCAAGAATATTTTGATAAACCTAAAATAGAACAGAGAATTATATTCATAAATATTCATTGAAAACTATACATGATAATCACCATATATTCATTTCACCCCACACTTGTATATATACAATTGTATCTATACTAATAAATGAGTCCCCAAGACCCAAATACATAGAATTTGAACCAAAAATGGAAAAAGCATAGGAACAAAAGTAAGAATACCGTAGCAGGAGTAGGAACACCTTAAGAGTAAGATTACAATCTTTTAGTGAGGTGAGTTAGGATTATTTCTAAACATACATATTCAGGACTAATAACAGAAACAAAGTTTGTATTGATTATATGAAACAAAGTTTGTATTGGTTATATGAAGATACAATTTTGATGGTGTTGTTGGTTTTTGGTAGAGGTATGCAAGAATATGTAACGTTAATAGGTGTAAATGACATTATGCTTAGAACTAAAATAAGAGATAGAGAGAGGTATTGATATGTACACATGAAGATTTTCAAATATATACCAAACTGGCTTATACTCTCCTAATTATACATTTTTATGTCAATTTTGTTAATATAAACATATTATCGTTTTTAATATTTCTAAATAAGGTGTATGAGTGTAGTCCGTATTTCGTAAGAATAAATCTTAGAGAATTTCAGTATTGTAAGTTGGAGAATGTAATAAAAATTTTGATATTTAAATACTCTAAATTTTCTGAAATTATTACATGTATATAAATAGTGATTTCTATTTATTTAATTATTTTATACTATAAAAAAAAGATAGAATTTGAGACTTTAGATCATCACGATACTTAAATGTATCATGGGGAGATTATAATTATACCAGTTTTGGTAAAATAAAAATATACATAAAGGATAAATAAATAAATAAATAATGGAGAGAAAAGAATTCTAAGAATATGGCAAATAAATAACATTACCGTATTTAAATTATTCACAAACATAGAAAAGCGAACCGACGTAGGGTTCATTGGTGGTAGACCTAATAATAGCCTACTAAAAAAAGCATATATAATTAAGATTACTACGTGACGAGCATGAGGAGCATGCATATGCTTGCAAGATGTGGGAAGACCCACATAAAAAGAATCTCTCCCTTAGTCAAAATATCAACATGATATCATTTACAAACTAATATTTACCTCTTGTTCAACCACAGGATGGTGGCTCTGTAACTTAATTATTCAACAAATGCAGGTAGGGAAGTGCTTACGTAATTCCTAATGCACTTTCACTGTTTTAAATTCAAAATTAGAGCAGAAATAAATAGTAAAATTAAAAACTTTTTCCAAGGATTTAAAAAAAAATGAGTAGGGTTAGTTCCTATCATGTTCGTTGGTTAAAGATTCCGTACAGTGGTGAGTTGGAGAATTAGCATAGCAATAACGAGAGGAATAAAATTTTGCTGGCTTCTCCAAAAGACTATGTCTTCCATTAAAAATGAAAAAGGATAATGATTATTATCGTATATTTTTCTTCTCCACATCTTCTTTTTCTTTTTTTTCACATTATTCATAATTTTTTTTAATCTTTCCTTTCTCTTCACCTCCTAGTGCTACACTTAAAAATGATGCATTAACTCATCATTATCCAAAGAAACTATACACGTCTGAGAGAGTTTGCATAAACAATATTAGTTAAAAAAATTATGCACATGTTAGGGCATCAATATTCGTTTTTTAATTTAATTGTGGTTGTGGGTATCGAGATTGACTGAGTTGTTACTAAAAAACTTTAGTTGTGATCATAATATTCCCTTCATTAGGACTCATGAATCCCTATACCCTTATAGCATTAATATATGTAGCCCTTGGTTTGGAGGGTGTGTACTATAAACTACAAAAGTCAAATAATGCTGCTATTCTATTATGTATTTAATCCACGATGTGAAATTGGATCATAAAAGAATAAAACTTGCAGGAATAGAAACAACGCTAAAACATAGTGACAAACAACTGTTATCAGCCTTTGAAATTATACCTAGTCCATGTTATTATTGCCCCTCTGTTCTTTAAGTTCATATCCTTTTTTTATTTTTTTTACAAAAAGACTATTGATGCAAATAAATACTTTATCTAATCAAAACTTATTTTTGTTATGTTCATATATATAGAATAGAAACAAGTGTTTGTACGTTTTCCTAAAATTTAATACAATAAAAACTTATTTCCAAAAGTTATCTTTTAATCTCAAATTAAGTATTATATATATTTTTTAATTTTAAATTAAATTAATTATTTATGAAGTACCTTACTCTTTTAGTAGTATTTGAATAAAACACACTACAAATGATTATTTTCAATTGAAATTAAATTAATTAGATACATTTTTCACTTTTTAATAGTATTATTAAATTAATTATATTATAGTTTTAATTTTTTTTCTTAGTTTTGAATAGTTTATTTGTATCACAACTGGTCTTGAATATAAGTTAAGAAAAGAGAGAGAGAGAGAATAACTCACACTCTTTAGAAGGTTAGTGAGTAGTATTTAATTATACTTATTTTGTGTAAAAAATAACCAAAATTTAACGTTATGTTTCCTCAAAACTTTATATAAGAATAAAAAGGTCACTCAAAATAAAATCTAAACCAGTCTAAAAACATTTGACACGATATAGTCACATAAAATAAGATAAAATCGTCGATATTTAAGGCTAACGTTGAAGGTTTTTTTTTTCTTATGACCAGATAGCAGATATTTTGATTTCACATAAATATTTCCATTTTAGGAAGTAATGTTCTACCTTTATTTTTGTAAAACAACTTCTATGTGTCCATATATCCGAAAAAGATTCGAGTTCTCTATTATGGTAGATGCAATTTAGAAGACAAATATGTTTACAATTCTATTAAAAATTGACAATTTAAAGTTATTATAATAAAATTAAATATATTCAACAAAAATGAAAATTAATTATTATTTTAATCAAAATTAATAGTCTTTGTTGAATTTTTTTATCTAATGTATATTCTTCTCACTTTGGAACATTCAGATAAAAGTTTCCACACTTCCAATATAGAGATATGTAATAAATAAAACGAATTCAGCAACAACATAAATTCTACCTAAAAAAACAAAACAAAAATGTATAAATAATCCTTAAATGCGTATTTTTTTTTTCTGAAAGCTTAACACTAACCATCCTCAAGAAATCTAAATTCTACATCATCGGAAGATATTTGTTTCTGCCGCTTTTGAAATGTTTGTTTTCAAATTAGTCGTGTGGGGCACACAAAATTTTGACTATGATAATGATTTAATAGATCATTTGTGTGTAATTGTGTCATATACGAATCTTGCTGAACTCGGAAGTAAACTCCGGCAAATTAACCCTATCGTTTTGTGAAGGTCTCCATCTTCATACAAACCCACAAATTTGGCCAGCCCAAAATCTGTCCCATTCTTAAACAGTATAGTTTATTTATTTTAGGAAGAAAATAAACCCATTCAACATCTCTATTTCATTATTTATTTTTGTGAGCATGTTCATTAAACAAATAAAATGAGATAAAATTGAGGGTCCTGTATGCACTTGAGGTGTTCGTGAGAATGTCCGTCAGCTGAGCCTGCAGTGCAGTTAACAACGAAAAAGGTTCATAGTTATGATTAAGACACTCTTCACCACCACATTTAAGTTCCCCTCAGTCATTGCCTCCTCCAACACAACATTCGGATGAACAACATGAATTCAAGTGAGAACCCAACTAACCTTTCTCGCCAATCATCAAAGTCAAAGGGTGGATGCTGTAGAGGCTTGAGCAGCGTTAGAACCGTGTCATCCACCGCACCAACCTCGCAAAATCATCATCCTAAGCAGCTTTACCAAAAATTGGAACTAAAGGTAGCTCTCTATTCTTTTCCTCATGCAGATTGCTTCCATTGGACATTGCAGTGATACATTGTATGAGTTGAATTAGGTTGCAGGTTTGGAAAAAGAGATGCAAAGGCAGACAGAACTGCGAGTTATGTATAGGAAAAGAATGGAAAAGACGCAGGATTATCTAAAGTACTGTCTCCAAATAGCACAAGAAAATGGAATTTTGGACCTCATTATCCGCTCCAAAGGTGAAGTCTCACAATCTCCCCTCTCTCCACATGCACATGCATTCAACTCCACCCCCACTCCTTCGCGCCACCACCCCGATCTAATGCACATCGTTCATCAAGCCAAAAACAACGGATGGTTCATCAACCCTAGTGAGGTAACTAACTACTTTCTATCTTCCTTCTCCGCCCCCATTAAAAAAAATTGGATTTTGCCTCAGATTTTGCAGTTAATGGACAGATTCAGCTGGGAGAAAAAATAGGGCAGGGAACCACGGCGGAGATTCATAGAGGGACGTGGCGCGGGTTTGATGTGGCGGTGAAGTGCATGTCTGCTGCGTTCTTCAGCAAAAATGAAAACGGTGTCGTATTCTTCGCTCAGGAGGTCGAAACGCTCGCGAAGCAGCGTCACCGGTTCGTGCTTCACCTCATGGGTGCGTGTCTCGACCCTCCGCATCATGCATGGCTGGTGACCGAGTGTCTGAACACCACGCTCAAGGAGTGGCTACATGGGCCGGGCAAAAGGCCCAAACACAGAACCACGCCACTTCCTCCCTTCAAAGACAGGGTGATGCGGGCCCTGGAAATAGCCCAAGCCCTGCACTACCTCCACGAACAAAAGCCCAAGGTCATTCATCGTGACTTGAAGCCCAGCAACATCTTCTTGGACGACGCGCTACATGTTAGAGTCGCGGATTTTGGTCACGCGCGGTTCTTGGGCGATGACGAAATGGCCCTCACCGGAGAAACAGGCAAGTTTAACAAAAAAGGTTGCGAGCCACCATAATTTGGAAGTTAAGGTCCTTAATATTAGGGTTCTTTTCATTATTTTGCAGGAACATACGTGTATATGGCACCGGAGGTAATTCGGTGCGAGCCCTATGATGAAAAATGTGATGTATACAGTTTTGGTATCATACTTAACGAATTACTTACTGGAAGGTACCCTTATATGGAGACACAACTTGGTCCTGCCAAGGTAAAATCTTGTGTTAAGTGTAGTTTAAATTTAGTTTAATTATCACGTATTTTTGAAAAGTAAAATCTTATATTGTTGTGAAAATGTTGTTAGATTGCTATGGAGGTTGTGGAGGATGGGCTAAGGCCTGTGCTTGCATCAAGGGACGATGGTGAGCAAGTGGAAGAACTGATTGACCTAATATGCCTTTGCTGGAATGCAAACCCATCTACTCGACCACCCTTTGCAACAATTAGTAATACCCTTAAATCTTATGTCAAGAGGGTCCTTCAAATTTCAAATTAATTAATGTATCAAATATCCAATCAACTATTTGCTGATTGTAAGAGGAGTATAATTAAGCATTTTCATGTTCAACTTACGATTCATTTTTTGTTGAATTAATAAAATGCACAATTAATTTAATATAATCTGTCTGGTAAAACATAACATCAATGAACTCATTTTCATATATAATAATTCTCTTTAATTTGTGTTACATAATAAGATGTCTAATGAGGGAAATAAATAAAAAGTTTTTGCGGAATATTCAACACTGTCACCCAAGTCGCGACCCTACGTATTGCTTTTTATCACAAAAAATTGGTCTCGAGGATCAGATGGGATATAGTGCATTCACCAAAAAATTGGAGATCAATGTCATTGACCTTTGTGAAGTGTCCTAGTAAAAGAGAAGGCTATTATTCAATATTTAGGAAATTTATTAGGGAAAGTATTGATTTTACCTTGTAACGAGGTACCTAGAAAAATGGAAGGACAAAAGGAATGTTAAATTTTGAATGATGTCTAAGTGTCTAAAGCAGTTGGTAAATAAGGGTTCTTGAGGGTCCCCATCTCAGATATTATGATGCATGCTAGTTGTCGTATGGTGAGAGGAGGTGATGGTGATGATTTGTGATGTAAATTAGAGAGCAAAAGACATTATTGGTTTTGCTTTATATAGTATTCGAATTTTGGAGCTCAGAACTGTTGTGTTTTTTATTTTGAAACCACGTAAAAATAAGAAGGCAGTAAAAACATGGGCAGCTTCAATAATTCAAACGTGGGTCAAAGAAAAATAAGAAATGTCTCTTTTGAATTAACACGTTTCCTACTCAAAATTCCCACAATGTTTTGCAATCAATCAATGCTATCAGGTTCAAAGTTGACAAGTTCTAGAAGTCAAATAATATTTCTTAATTAATTTGATGCTATGCAGTGATTAGATATATCTCAACTTATAATTTGTTAAACAATTATTATTGCTTGTGAAAATCTGTGGAATCGTCGATACATAAACAAAACTAGGTTGAAACTTTAGAAAAAAAAATATTTCTTTTAATTGATAGAAATGTTCTATTATTTGTAGTACATTTGATAAAACTCTTTAAATGATTAATACTTATTCATTTGTTATCAATTTATTTTGTTCATGAAGTATAAATATTTTTTAACCGGAATTTTAAGATTGGAGGCTTAACAATCCTTTAACTATTTGTAAGGATTTGAGCTACAACGTGTGATTTTATAGCTTTTGGTTGTGTTTACCTTAAAAATAACTATGTTGAGCGCAAAGAAACTAAGAACTAAAGAGACCATCATGTTAATCTCGTTTTAAATAAGTTCTATTTTTAATTTTATCTTTGGAACACACTTTGATGGATTAAAAAAAAAAAATTGATACCACACTTGAAACCGTAAAAGTCGTATATAAAATATAAAATTTATTACAAAAAGAGAGTAGAAGTATTGAAATTTCAAATAATATTAATAAAAATATAAATTCAGTCGAAAAAACATAATAGTTGAACTCTAAATTATGCCCATCCATAAATTCTTATTATTACTTATTGATTCATATATATAAAAATACTCCATTAAGCTCAATCAATTAGCAATAAAATACATCGATTGTGGTTTATTACTTTCATTTCAGTCCATACGTCGTTTTGAATAACATTTTAAATTTTATTATTCCATTGTTTAAAATTTGAAGATAATTTTAATTGTTCTGCTATCAATAATACATTTATTAAAATAGAGAAAAATACATCAATTCATAGTATTAATAGTCTATATTTATCAATAATGTCAAAATTAATTACTTTCATTTATCAAAATAGTATCTTTAATTTAAAAGTTGCTTGTTCATCCAAGAAATAAATACACCTAAAAGTCTCAATAAACCACTAAAATATTACTAAGCAATCAAAACACTGATCAATATGTTTTTCTCAACTAGTTGAACTTATGAAACTTAAAACATTTATTAAAATATCTAAGAAAAAAACAAGATAGGGAAACTTTAGAATAGGAAGAGACTTATTATAAAATAAGATATGATAATTCAAAACCGGTCTTTACTTTACACCGTTTTAATGATAATATCTATTTAGAAAAAAGGTACAAGAAACAACTTAATTAAACTAAAAAACAGAGAAAGAAAAAAAAGTTTGAGAAAGAAGAAAAAAAGATTGTAGCTTAAAAATTATGTGATTATCAGTTGGTATATTTATTTTATACACGATTAAGTAAAATCTACGTATATTATGAATGTATAACAATATTGTATAAAAAGCGAATTAATTTTTTTTATTTTACACATTTCTTATTTTTCAATTGCAACAACATTCTGGCTTTCTATTTGCAACGACACTAGTTGTAACATTAGGATATAAAATAATTGCATAGGTCATTTATCATTTGATCAAATATAAGAAGACATAAATGAAGGTTGGAAGAAAAACTTCCTTGAGAACCCATAGAGGTTTAATAGAGAAATACACATGCATCAAAGTAAAAGGAGAAGATAGTACACCAATAACAATGCAAATAAACAAATTTTAGTACTAATTTGATTAAACTATGCGTTTTTTACTAAAATAAATATCACTCACTTTCAATAAACCCGTCTACATTTTGCTAATTAGAATTTCTCCAATTACTTTCAATGGGAGATGATCCACCTCCATCCAACCTTATGATTAAACTCACAGGTGGAAAAGATGTTACAGAACTTTTGAATGTACTTCGTACTTTGTTTTTATATTTTAAGAACTAAACAAATGTGAACCTAAGTTGATGATTTATCAAAAAAAGCGTGTGAAGGATTATAATAATATAAATTCACACCGTACAAAATACCTATTACACTAGTTTTTTTAAATAAGGGACTAATCACAACAAAGACAATTCAAGAAAACAAAAGATGAATATTAAACAATCTTAAAAAATCGATTTTTTAACTATTCTAAAATATTATAAATAAAATCTAGCAATAAAAGTTGGAGTTTTATATGTTTATGAGATATGCTTACGATTGTTATCCCGGTAGACGAACGTTGATGCAAAAAGTGCCTCCTCCGATTGATGATCATGGATCATGTTTGTTTAGTAAATAAATAATACCTGCTCCACTATTTGTTTTGCTTACCTTTAAGTCCATAGAGACTTCATTTTGTTTTTCTTGGGACCTGGGATACAAATCCAGAGTTTCTTCCGCAGCAACTCACTCCCACCTTTCACATTCCCCTTCTCTCTCTTCCTTAAAGTCTAAAGACTCAAACTTTTCAATTAGTCTTTCGCTTGTTGTTTTTGACTCTCATGTAAGCACCCTTACCCTTAATCCGGTTTTTCATCCATCCATTGGTGCAAAGCTAGACCTGTGTCTATGTCTGTGTTTTTTCCAACCTTTGCCAACCAACTTTATCTGTCATCAACTGTTTACTGTCTCACATAACTAGTTACAGCTCCACCTGATCTGTTTCATTTCGTACTCTACTGTCTTTTATTTATACCATTTTGTCTGCTACTATGAGTCCAAATCGAAGTTGTTCTTGGTATATATCATTAACATGTTAAAAAGGGAAAACATATGTTCAATAATGGACGAGCGTCAGTGTGTTCATTTCTTGTGATTTAATTTCGTCAACTTTTCATTTTTGGCGCAGGGTTATGAATGGATGCCAGTTATGAGAAGCAAGGTCTGCAAGGCGGCGAAGTGAGCATGGCTGAGAAGAAAAGGGAAGTGACGGTGGCGATTCCAAATGAGGGTGGTGGTGAATCTTTGATGCTGAAGCAGCAGAGCAGGGGGAATTCGCCGCACAGAATGTTAAACGACAACGAGGTTGCTGCAAAGTCGCCACCTTTTAACTGTGCTTCCCCTGAGATAAGGTTCATGCCAAGCCCAAACAAGCCCCCAAAGGTTCCCACTTCCAACGCCAATCTCGCCCGGAGAAAATCACTCACGAGGTCAGTGTATTCCAAACCCAAATCAAGGTTTGGTGAACAACCTTACCCTGTTGATGGGACCCTTTTGGAAGAGAATGGTACCTCAACTGTGCAAGAAAATTTGAGTGTTGGTTCACCGTATAAAGCATCGCCTATTAACAATAAACCTGGAACTGTTAATAGAACAGTCTCCATCCTTTCTGTGATCACTCCCAAGACGCCGTTGATGGCGTCTCCCGGGCCGGCTGGCGGGGAGGATTTCGATGAAATCATTTACAAGAAAGTTGAATTGAGTAGAAGCAAGCGCAGTAGGAGAGTGACAGCTAAGGTTTTGTTTGAATGGTTTGTTTTTGTGTGCATTGTAAGTAGCTTGGTGGCTAGTTTAACAGTTGGAAAACTTAGAAGGACGGAGATTTGGGGTTTGGGGATTTGGAGGTGGTGTGTGCTTGTGATGGTGACCTTTTGTGGCATGTTGGTTACCAGATGGTTCATGCGCATTATTGTTTTCTTGATTGAGACCAACTTTTTGTTGAGGAAAAAGGTGCTGTATTTTGTCCATGGACTGAAGAAGTGTGTCCAGGTCTTCATTTGGCTTGGTTTGGTTCTTCTTACATGGGTGCTGTTGATTAGCCGTGGGGTGCACCGATCTGAATTGGCCACAAAGATTTTGCATGGGGTAACATGGACTCTTGTTTCCCTTCTCATTGGAGCATTCCTGTGGTTCATGAAGACATTGTTGCTCAAGATTTTGGCGTCAAATTTTCATGTTAAATCTTTCTTTGATCGAATTCAAGAATCGCTATTCCATCAGTACATTCTGCGGACTCTTTCTGGGCCACCACTTGTAGAAGAGGCTGAGAAGGTTGGGGCATCCCTCAGTGTTGGTCACTTTAGTTTCAGGAGTACTGATGGTAAGGGTGGAATGAAGAAAGAGACTATTGATATTGCGAAGCTTCACCAGATGAAACAAGAGAAGGTTTCTGCGTGGACTATGAAGATCTTGGTAGATGCAATGACAAATTCAGGGCTCTCCACAATCTCTAGTGCACTAGATGAAAGTTTTGATGATGCAGAAAATGAACAGACTGATAAAGAGATTACTAATGAGATGGAAGCAACTGCTGCAGCCTATTACATTTTCAGGAATGTTGCTGCCCCTGGTTGCACGTAAGTATATATGCACTGTCACTTCTAGTTGCTTGTAAAATGTATTTGCCCTTCTCCTTTTTTGTGATATTTGCCTCTCTTGTTTCTCCTAAATAGTTCTGTCATTATGAATAGGTACATTGATGAGGATGAACTACGGAGGTTCATGATTAAGGAAGAAGTGCGGATGGTATATCCCTTACTGGCTGAAGCAGAAACGGGGCAGATTACCAGGAAGTCCTTAACAGACTGGTTGGTAAGGTCTTCTACCCCATCTAAAAAGTTGTCATGATAATGAAAGGATTGAAATTCTGTTGGGTTGCAAACATATCACTCCATAATGTTTGTTGTTATTTGTGTTCTTCAGTTGAAGGTATATCAGGAACGCAAAGCATTGGCACATGCCTTAAGCGACACCAAAACTGCTGTGAGACAACTAAACAAGCTTGTGACAGTAATCCTAGTAGTGGTAACCATAATTGTGTGGCTTCTACTAATGGAGATTGCAACAACAAAAGTACTTGTGTTTCTCTCTTCCCAGCTAGTACTTGCAGCTTTCATGTTTGGAAACACTTGTAAGAACATATTTGAAGCTATCATCTTCGTGTTTGTGATGCATCCATTTGATGTTGGTGATCGATGTGTTATTGATGGGGTTGAGGTAATCTATAGCCACTAAATTTTGTTTCCTTGTTTGAGATTTGCATATTAATGCCTTCTGTTAATCTGGCAGCTATTGGTTGAAGAAATGAATATATTGAACACAGTCTTTTTGAAGCTTAACAATGAAAAAGTGTACTATCCAAATTCTGTCTTGGCCATGAAACCGATTAGCAATTATTACAGAAGCCCAGATATGGGTGACCGTGTGGAGTTCTCAATTGATTTTACAACACCAGCTGCTAAAATTGGGGCACTGAGAGAAAAAGTAAAGAGGTAAGCTAATTGTATCTTCATGGGTAAATGAGTATATTTTTTGTAGTCCTTTATTTTTGTCTAGAAACTTAAAACTCACCTCATCAAATGATTTAGTTATGGCATATGAACAAATAAAGGAAACATAAACATTTTATTACATGCCTTCGAAGTTTTACCATATGAGGTGTATGTTATATAATTTTATTGTGAATTAGTATGTTGCATATAATTTTCTTCGTAGGAAATTTAAAAAATGACTGCACTTTTGTCACCAAATTCGGATGAACTCTTATTCCTGTCATGCCCTCATGGTATGTCTGTGTTTTTCTTTGTTCTAATTTATTTTTTATATAATTAAGGTACCTGGAGAGAAATCCACAATACTGGTACCCTAATCATGGCTTAGTAGTGAAGGACATTGAAGACGTAAACAAGATTAAGATGGGTATATACGTTACCCACACAATGAACTTTCAAGAGTTTGGGGAGAAAAACAGGAGAAGAACTGAATTGGTGATGGAAATAAAGAAAATATTTGAAGAACTCAACATCAGATACAACCTTCTTCCACAAGGCATTCATCTCAGACATATGGAGGCAGACCCTAGGGTGCTCAATACATGAATCAACTGCATACATGTGTGCCTCCTATGTTTCGTTTCATCCATGAAATACCATTGGTTGATTTAATTGGTGATGATTGGGAGTGGTGCTTTAGTATAAATACAGGGATTAGTATTAACAATTTATTTCCTACATATGATATGATTAAGAAACTATGAATTCAAGACTCTTGTACGAACCTTCAAGTGGATCCAGTGTAAAGATTTCGTCCCACAACTGAGCTCTATCCTCTGCGTCTGGCTTTACTTTGATTAGTCAATATTATTTCTGATGTTCATAATTTGTTTGAATGAGGGTAGTTCTTGTTTTTTGTATTTTGATCTATTTTTGGTTCCTCCCAAAGATCAATTATGAACAAGAGAAATACACACACTAGAAATGAGCAGCTTTCTAAAGAAAATAAAATTAAAAAAATTTAACAACTTTATATTTTTCTACGCGTCTTTTTAATTTTATCTGGTTAAGTGATTTCATGAATTTAGTTATTTAATTATGAATTTGAAGTAATAAAAAGTAGTGTTAGTTTCTACCATGCTTCTAACCAGGGAGTGGTATTCTTCTTAGAAGAGATGAGGCTTAAATATGAGGTCTTAAATGGATGATGTTCCAGATTATGATAACGTTATCCTCCCAATAGCATCCCACGTAGGATAACCTACGAGTGCCACGTCAACAGAAAAATCTCCACTTGTGACCATTTCATTACCCAGTCTCTGGGCTTCAACCTCTTCAGCAGAATCTTCAGGCCAAACCAGATAAGCACAAACCAAGGCAACACCTGAGATGGCTTCTGCTTCCGTTCCGGTGGCTTTGTCTCTGAACTCTGTCACGCACAGCAAGTCTTCATCCCAAGCCTTCTTCAGGCCACTACCCCTACGACAACCAAAGAGGACCCTCTCAACAAAGGCACTGTCAAACTCCAACCTTCAAATTAATGCATCTTTGAAGGAGAAGGCAGTGGCAGGACTCACAGCCGCCACCTTCACAGCCTCTATGGTTATCCCAGAGGTGGCTCAAGCTGCTGGATCCGATTTCTCCCCTTCTCTCAAGAACTTTCTGCTCAGCATCTTCGCTGGTGGGGTTGTGCTAATTGGCATATTTGGAGCAGTTATTGGAGTTTCCAACTTTGATCCGGTTAAGAGGACTTAAACTATGCTCTACTTCTTTTCATTTTTCTGCCTTTCTCACTGTTTCGTTTCTTGCCTCGTTTAAGTTTATGCGACTGGAATTGTTCTATATGCATACTAATATCTCAGCTGCACTTTATTCTGTACCCTCCTCTTGCTTCTTAATTTTGTAATATATACAATAACTGCGATTGAACCAGGGTTCAACATGTTTATGTTTTACGTGTTTTATATTCGATGAACCGCACAGTTTGTCTGTCAAAAACTATGATGAACTATTGTCAGAATTCTGAAATCTTGATTCACTCTACCAACAAATATGTCATGAGTTCAGCCTTCCACTTTGTGTCACCCCTATGTTGGCATGGCAAAATACTGTTTAGTGTAGAAGAATTTATCCTCAACTTCATTCTGTTTAAGAAAACCTCACCTTAGATACCGTAAGCCACGCCATGCCCAGAAAGGAATCTAACGCTTTCATTTTCAGTTTGAACTTGAACCAATGATGATTTTGTGTCAAGATCAAATATATTTAATTGTGTTTATTGATATCAGCATAATCTGAGTTGTTTGTTGAGCTGTTAAGTTGTGTCAATTTGGTTATCACTCGATCAATTTCTTTTGTTCTGATACATGTTCCGATGTAAGTAAGGTCAATGATTATTATTAATCCAGATGTACATTTCAATCATGTTCAGTGATTCTAAATTACAGTAATTGTAAATTAATATTACCTAAGTTTAATGAAGCTCTTAGATTTATGTGTACTGGGTTTTGTAAACTACAAAAGATAAAATACCTACCATAGTGAATGAGTCTTGTTGGTGGTAACTGATGCCTCTAGCCAGACCCCATTTAGATAGAGCAGTTCCCCGTTTATTCTTGATTTGATTCTCACTGCCACTAGTTATGTGGTTTAAATGTCTTATCTTTAACCTGATACTGGTGTTAACTATTACTAATATGATAAAAATAATATACACAAATACACAAGTAAATAACCATCTTCACTTTATTTACTAGTTTTTAAGATTAAGTTAGATTTAAACTTGATCTTAGATCAAGTACAATCTGTCGCAACTGGGGTCACGACGGGGACGGCGAATAAAAATAATTTTATTTTTAATTTTCAAAACAGAGGACTCGCCACCATAGTTTATTAGGAAAAACTATAGAAAATAAAAAACAAGATAAGGCAAGTTCGCAAAACCGGATTTAGAGTTCGGGAGTCGGTTATGTGTGGGGAAGGTGTTAGCACCCCCACAACGCCCGTCCTAAGACGGTACCTTTAATTAAATAAGTAATTTGAGTGTGATTATTTAAAGTATTTATTTTCTCAAGAAAGAGATTAAAATAAAATAAACAAAATATTTTTTTCGATTTTAGGGAGTCCGACAAGGTTTGACTTGCTCCTACGTATCTCCATTTAAGAGTGGAAAATCAGGGTTACGTAGTTCTTTGATGATAAGATTGTTGGTTGTTTTGATTTGTATTTTTGAAAGTTTATGTTTGAAAATAAGGTAATTGAATGGTGTCAGTGCCAGGTTTAAAGCCTGGGCTTTTGAGATACAATGCTAGGTTTAAAGCCTGGGCTTTGAGGAACGGTGCCAGGTTTAAAGCCTGGGCTTTGAGGAACGGTGCCAGGTTTAAAGCCTGGGCTTTGAGGAACGGGGCCAGGTTTAAAGCCTGGACTTTGAGGAACGGGGCCAGGTTTAAAGCCTGGACTTTGAGGAACGGGGCCAGGTTTAAAGCCTGGGCTTTGAGGAACGGTGTCAGGTTTAAAGCCTGGACTTTGAGGAACGGGGCCAGGTTTAAAGCCTGGGCTTTGAGGAACAGTGCCAGGCTGGGCTTTGAGGAACGGAGCCAGATTTAAAGCCTGGGCTTTGAGGAACAGTGCCAGGTTTAAAGCCGTGGCTTTGAGAAACGGTGCCAGGCTTAAAGCCCGGGCTTTGAGGAACAGTGCCAGGTTTAAAGCCTGGGCTTTAAGGATTGGGGTATATATCAAATTTGGTGTTGGAAAATAACATGCGACAGTTATATGTAACATAGAATTTTTAATGAAATCATGCATGCAAAAATGGAACATGACTCAATAAAACTCAACTTGGGTTAAGGGCATTTTAGTAATTGTGGAGAGTGGGGGTGCGGAACTTAATTAATAGGGGTGTAGGAAGTAACCCCACCAATAAGAAACTCAATCTTCGGTTAAGGGCATTTTGGTAATTGTGGAGAGTGTGGGTGCGGAACTTAATTAATGGGGCTGCAGGAAGTAACGCCACTAATAAGAAACTCAACTTGGGCTAAGGCCATTTTGGTAATTGTGGAGAGTGTGGGTGCGGAACTTAATTAATGGGGATGCAGGAAGTAACGCCACTAATAAGAAACCCAATCCGAGCTAAGGGCAGTTTGGTAATTGTGAAGAGCTGGAGTGTAAATCTTAATCAATGGGGGTGCAGGAAGTAACGCCACTAATAAGAAACTCAATCTGGGCTAAGGGCAGTTTGGTAATTGAATAGTG
>Ga0209489_104033_pt1 | contig 27640 bp, 22 predicted proteins | sample SiratrowhiteBW_FD_187527 | JGI IMG/M metagenome (GOLD analysis project Ga0209489, IMG submission 187527) | Root nodule microbial communities of legume samples collected from California, USA - Siratro white BW (SPAdes) (version 2) | ecosystem: Host-associated > Plants > Roots > Nodule | place... | reverse complement strand
TATATATATATATATATATATATATGAAAGAGATAGAGATAGATCCCAACGAAGAAAATAAGTGCAGAAGAAGGAAATGAATGTATACGAAAGATGAATGCAAGTGAAGAAAATGAATATGGAAAAAGGACATAAGTGTGAAAATATTTATTTAGAAAAGTAAAAGAGGAGATGTGTCATCTTTAAATTGAACTAAAAAATGATTTCTACTCGTTGTCATTAGCACACCCAAATTCATATCATATAAATTAGCTTTGGCTTAACCACTTTCAAATTAAATAAACGTAAAAAATATTAATGTCTATCTAATTAACTCTAATTTAAATAAATAATAAAATAAATAAAATTAGTATTAATCTAACTTAGGGTAACTTAAATAATATAAATATAAAAAATAAATAAAATTATTATTAACTAAGCCATCACTAATCTTATTATTTTAATATTTATTTTATTTAGTGTTTGCTTAATTGACATTAATTTCATATTAACACAAATATTTTTATTTATTAAAAAAAATTAAAAATAGTAATATTGATTTAGAGTCAATACTAATTTGACACCAACACAAATATTTTATTTACTAAATTTTTTACATAAACTTAATCTTGACTAAGACGATTATATTGTTGTAGTTAACAACCAACATATACATTTCACATAATATAAAATTAAATTTTAAAATAATTTTATGTTTTTATCTTTTATTTTAAAAACAAATTATCTATCAGAAGAAAAATTGAAATCACTTATTATTGAAATTAATTTCATAAGACAATATGCATTCGTAATACCCATACATATTACTTAGAGATTTAAACTTCTTAAGTAATTGTGTATGAATCAAATCTGTAATAATTACGTACGAATAACATCGATAAGTAATTACATATGAAACAAATTTATAGTATTTTCCGTGTATGCATAGCTAAATAATTTCTTAAGGTTAAATTTTCCTACATAAATTTTTGATAGAACTCGATATTCAAATAGCAATGAAATAAAATAAATTGTACTAAATTACGACAAATATTAATAAAATAAAAATATAATCAAAAATTTATTTTATATTAAACATAATAAAAGAAATTTGAATATATTAAAAAAATCCGACGACAATTTAGCTATCCAAGCATGTTTCTTACTAAGATATCTTTGTATAGTGAACAAAATTTTCTTAAAAAATTAAAAATAAGTATAATCATGAGACGAATTATATTATTCCGCTGTTGATTTTGTTCATAACAATCTATTTGTTGAAAAATATATGCTAATGGTAAATAATTATGTGCTAAATGCATCTTTGTTTTGACTAGTCAAGGTGATTTCGAGCCTAAGGATAGATAATCTGCAACTGCTACTGCAGAAACAGATAATCATGAAGAAGTTAATTGTCTCCCTACTCATATTCCAGGAAGCATTCGCTAAAATATTTATTCGGCAGTGAGTTCTCTTTCAACCAAGAACAGTGAATTACCTTTAGGTTTTGTTTAGTTGGGAAAGTGGATTTGAGGAGATAAATTTGAAGAGATTTAAATGGATTGTATAGAGATGAAAGAGTTGTTTGAATTAATAGATAGATGGTAAGATTTGAAGGGATTAGAGGAGATTGATAATGAAAGTATGAGAATGGTTTGATAGATATTATAAATTTGTTTTTATTTTTTTAATTGATATATTTTTGAAATTACAAATTAACTCTTGTAAAATAAAATGTAAAAAATTAAAATGAAATGGATTAAATTATTTTTAATATAAAAACACTACTAAAATTATTTAAAACACATCTTCTAAATTATTTAAAATTAAACATAAATCCTAAATAATGTAATAAAATCACAAATTTATTATTCTATTAAAATATACAATTTAGTCTAAATCATAATTAAGTGAAATATGTAAAAAAAAGTCTCTTACAATCTAAACTACTTTTTTTTTATTAAAATTTATTGTTGTTTTTGTAAGTATAAATTATTTTTACATTTACCTTAAATTGAAACTTTTATAATTATTAGTCTAAATAAAAATAGTTTGCAATTTGTATTTCTTGGATACTAGTACATATTAATAATAATTGTAAATATTTTCTAGATTTACCTTTTTATTAATTCTCTTACTTAAGAAGTTAAATGTTTTTTTTTTCTATGTTTTTAAAAGATTAAATACAATTTCTTGAATTCTTATTTTATTTTTATAAAAATATTAATAAGTTATAATAAAAAATATATAAACAATCTACTTAAATTGACTAAAACAAATGAAAAATGTACTTAAATTTGAAATAAAGAATATTAATAGATAACATTTAATTAAAAGTAATTATTCAAAATTAAATATTATTAACATATATATGATTACAATTAAATGTTATATTTGATATTTATTTACTTTTAATCATTTTGTAATGAATTGTTCTTAAAATAATGATTAGTAAAAATACAAATAATATTTTGTATTTTTTATTAAATACTTTTTGTTTTAGTTATGTATCAATACTTCAAAATACTCTGCAACATTTATTCTATTTAAAAGTCATCAGCCACTTACCTCATTTATAAGGATTATTTAGTAATTTTTAATTTCATCTCTTCAAATCCTTTCAAATCTCTTCACATGAACGAAAATCCCATCCTGCAAATCTCTCCTGATCCATCCTCCCAAATTAGGTCTACCAAACAACCTTTATCCACCCAAATCCATCTTCTTAAACAGTAAATTTCCTCAAATTGGTATAACCAAACATACTCTTAGGCTTGGAAACCTAATATTGGTTTCAAGGCGAAATATCTGCTAGAAATTCAACCAGGAGAACAAAAAAGGGCATATATAGAAATGCTTTTGTGTGAGGATGCTACTCTTGTCAATTGCACGAGTTCAACAACTCCTTGGGTTGGAGTTGTTGCCAATCTAGACTCTATCTTGAAAATAAGCATGGAATTTGAAATGCAGAGACGAAACACAGAGAAGGAGAAAGAGTGAAGAGAAACAGAACTGTTGAAAAACTATTATTACTATTTCATACTCTTTACAATGCACTTAGAACTGCTTTTATAGAAAGGAAAAGGGGAATAAGCAGGTAACAAGAAAAAAAAAGATTAAATAACAGAGTTTAATCTAAAATAATATAATTGTCCGACTATAGCTCGACAATATCCATAACTCAGCAACGACCATAGTTCAGCAGAGTAATGGCTCGGCAAGTACTCAGATCTTGACTTATATGGATAAATCAATACCCTACCTCAAGCTGGAGAATGGATACTCAATATTCCTAGCGTGGAAACAAGTTTTCAAAAAACCTCATGATCAAGAGCCTTTGTAAATATGTCTGCAGGTTGTTCCATAGATCGAATAGGGAGAAGATGAAACAATTGTTGTTCAAGCTTTTCTCTCACCACATGACAATCAATCTCAATATGCTTAGTGCGTTCATGAAAACTGTTGTTACGAGCAATGTGTCTAGCAGATTCACTGTCATAGAATAAACTTGCAATGTTGCAAGGGGTGATACATAAATCTTTAAGTAAGTAAATCAACCATTGTATTTCACAGCACATAGTAGCTAAGGCACGATACTCGGCTTTTGAGGAGGATCGATAAATTGTACTTTGCTTCTTTGTTTTCCATGATATCAAAGATTCTCCGAGGTATATGCAATAGCCAGTGGTAGAGTGACGTGTAATAGAACAAGAGGCCGAGTCAGAGTCACTAAAAGCCTTTAATTGTACAATGGAAGTTTTGGGATAGAAAATACCTTGTGCAGGTGAAGACTTAATATATCTAAGAATGCGTTGTACAACTTGATGATGATACTTTGAAGGTGCTTGAACAAATTGACTAAGAAATTGTATAGCAAAACTTATATCTGGTCTTGTGTTGACTATATACAATAATTGCCGTATGATCCTTCAATAGTTTGATGCATCATATATACTCAGAGTCTGGTCAAACAGGTTTTCATTTCTCTTGGCCATGGGAGTATTAGGAGGTTTTGCATTTAACATTCCTGTATTTGCAAGAATGTTAAGTGCATACTTTCTTTGGCAGACGTGTATTCCCTCATGGGTTCTGGAAATCTCCAACCCAATAAAATATTTCAATTGACCCAAATCTTTAATCTTAAACGTTGCATGTAGTTGATTTTTAATCTCCTTAATGTCGTTCATGCAATTACCTGCCAATATGATGTCGTCTACGTATACCAGTAGTGCTACAAAAGACGACTCTGTTTTTCTAATAAATAAAGAGTTATCTGCAGAGGATTGTGTGAAACTAATATTACGTAAAAAAGATGTGAGTTTTTCATACCACTATTTACTTGCCTGTTTCAACCCATATAAAGACTTCGTTAAGCGACACACTTGATTAAAATTCCTTGCAGTGATTCCAGGAGGTAAATTCATGTACACTTCCTCCTTTAGATCTCCATGTAAGAATGCGTTGTCAATGTCCAGTTGTTCCAGGTGCCAATCCTTGATTGCGGTGATTGCAAGGATAGTGCGAATGGTTGTAATTCTTGCTACAGGAGAGTATGTGTCAGTGTAGTCTATGCCCTCACGTTGAGCATACCCCTTTGCTACAAGACGTGCCTTGTATCTTTCAATATTTCCTTCTGCTTTCCGCTTCATTTTCTAGACCCATTTGCATCCTATGGGAGTTTTTCCAATTGGTAGGTCAACAATTTTCCAGGTATCATTCGCATCAAGTGCTTTAATTTCATTTTGCATGGCCTGTTTCCATTCTGGACTTTCCATAGCTTCTTCGTATGATTGAGGCTCAGTTTGGGTTGAAAGAGAAAGAGTATAATTTAGATGTTTATTTGATAACCTTTTATATGATATGTAGGAGCTCAGAGGATAGTGTACCTTTTCAGATTTCTTTATTTCATGATCAATCTCCTCGGCATTATTTTCAATGAGATTGTTCTTTACTCCTTCATGGTTTATGGACATCATTAGTTGTTGATGATAATCTCTCAAGAAAGTTGGGGCTTATCGAGTTCTATTTGACCTTCTCAAGATATCACTTTCAATGTTATTTTCAATTTCTTTGACGTCATCTTCCGCAACGTCATGCATAGTGCCACTGTCCCTATTTCTCTTAATATATTCATCATGAACATCATTGCATATATATTCAGGTGAATCATTGTTGCAATCAACTCTATCTTTATCAGAAGTATTATTGAAAGGATAAAAGAAAGATTCATAAAAGATAACATTACGTGAAATGAATATCTCTCTGGTGGTAATGTCCATAGTAACATAACCTTTCGTTCCTGTTTTGAAACCAGGAAATATGCATCGTCGAGCTCTAGGATCGAGCTTGTTTCTATTTTGTTCGAGGGTAGAAGCGAAGCATAAGCATCCGAAAACTCTCAAATCAGAAATATTAGGTACTTCATTATAAAGCAATTTAAAAGGGATTTTATTACTAAAATAACAGGTGAGGGGAGGCAATTAATAAGAAAAACAGAATGGATAACAACATAAGACCAGAAGATTTTTGGAAGTTTAGATTGAAACATAAGGCAACGAGTAACATTTAAAATATGCTGGTGTTTTCCTTCAACAATGGAATTCTATTGAGGTGTTTCAATACAAGTAGTTTGATGAATAATGCCATTATTATCATAAAATTCTTTCCAGTAAAATTCTTGACCATTATCAGTTCTAATAGCTTTGATAGTTTTGTTAAACTAAATTTTGATGAGATTAACAAAACTCAGCAGAATACCTCTAGTTTCGCTTTTATTTCTCATTAAGTATACCCATGTATGTCTAGTAAAGTCATCAACAACAATAAGGAAGTATCTATGACCATGTATAGAAGGAGTATTGAAAGGTCTCCAAATGTCAATATGAATTAAATCAAAAACATTGTCAGTAACAGTTTTACTGAGAGGAAAAGGTAACCTGTGTTGTTTGGCTAAATGACAAGGAGTGCAGAATATATTTCTATCAAAATGTATGTCATCATAATTTTTCAAAATACATTCAAGAATCTTGTCAGATGGATGACCAAGTCTACAATGCCAAATATTGATATCTTTAGCATGTTCAAAACAAACATTTCGATGTATAGAGAATACAAGATTATCACAATCAGAAACAATGAGACGATAAAGCCCATCTTTTATCTCAGCTCGTCCAATCATCTTGAATGTATTCTTCTCCTGAATCTGACAAATATGATGTGAGAAAAGAAGTTGACAATTTAAAGCAAATATTAAACGTTGAATAGAGATGATGTTTAATGTGAATTCAGGAATATATAATACATTATGTATTATGATATCTTTAGGCAGATAAACGGTTCCAGCATGTGTTGCACAAACTTGATTATCATTTGGTAGTTTAACCTTTATGGGTTTGATTTTATAGTTACTGATAAATAAGGATATTGAACACGTCACATGATCTGTGGCACCAATATCAAAAATCCAGATCTTGTTACCTTTATTGAGATGTTGTGTTGAACACTCTCCAATGGTGTTGTTTATTGCCTTTTCTTTGTTATTGGAAGAACGCAGAAGATCCACAAGTTGCTGCAACTGTTCAGGACCTATGGTTTTCATGATCTGATCATTAAATTGTTGACTTTGTGGTGAATCTTTAGTATCAATATTATCATGTCCTTCATATTTTTCAATGATGTTGGTGGTATGATATTGTTTCTGCCTTATCCAAGGTGGAAACCCGTGCTTTGAATAACACTCATCGGCTGTGTGATTCATCTTGTTACAGTACGAGCATTGTTTACCAAAATTCTTTCCTCTTCCTCTACCATAATTTCTGCATCCAACATTTATATTTCCATTCTTATTGTTTATCTTTTGATTGTGATTCTGATTGCTTGAATTGTTGATCAGAATTCTTGTTTCAAGATTCTCATTCTCATGCAACTGTCTTTCTTGTTGTAGAACAAGAGAGAAGACTCGGTTGATACCTGGAAGTGGTTCCATGAGTAATACTTGTGTCTTCACAGCATTATACGTTTCTCCTAATCCCTTAAAAAACACATGACTCGTTTTGAGTCTTTGTAGTTTGCGATGGTCTTGATCAGACTGCAACTGCATTTTACAGCACACGTACAAGTCAACAGTGGTCTCAAAGAATCTAATTCTTCCCATAAAATCTTTGAATATGTGTAGTAGTTAGTAATTATTCTTTCTCCTTGTTTGATAGAATTGATTTCTTGAAGGAGATCTAAAATACAAAAGTGATTGCTTTTTGAAAATCTTTCCTTGAGATCATTCCATAAATCCATTGCATTATCAATAGATTGTGCTTTGTGCAATTTGAGTAGTCAGCGTGCGCGTGATCTATGATATGACCATAACGTTGCACCATTCCCAATCGCCACAGAGTTTGTCGGTGTGTGCTGGTTCTGTAATTTCTCCATTTACAAATTTGAATTTGTTCTTTGACTGTAAGGCACGTTTCATTGACCTACTCCAAGAATGAAAATTTGACCCATCCAGTTGTAGTGTGACAAGAACCATTCCAGGATTCTTGCCTGGATGCAAATAATATGCGCTTGAAGGATTATGTGAAAGCTCCATCAGAAAAGAAATTGAACCAGAATTAAAGAGGCAAGCAAGAACGAAAAAGGAAAGAAAGAGGATAGGAAAGATATCTAGGCACAGCGGAGCAGAGCGGGATCATCCCGCTCTGATACCATCTTGAAAATAAGCATGGAATTTGAAATGCAGAGACGAAACACAGAGAAGGAGAAAGAGGGAAGAGAAACAGAACTGTTGAAAAACTATTATTATTATTTCATACTCTTTACAATGCAATTAGAACTACTTTTATAAAAAGGAAAAGGGGAATAAGCAGTTAACAAGAAAAAAAAATATATTAAATAACAGAGTTTAATCTAAAATAATATAATTGTCCGACTATAGCTCGACAATATTCACAACTCGACAACGACCATAGTTCAGCAGAGTAATGGTTCGGCAAGTACTCAGATCTTGACTTATATGGATAAATCAATACTCTATGTAGGTATCTAGTGATAAGCACACGATGATACTCAATATCTAACTAAATTTGGGGTTGAATATCAAAATAGTAAAACCAATAGAAGTCCGTTACATTATCTATTAGCAGAAGGCGTATAAAAATATAGTGAAAGCCAAGACAACTTGATCCCCTCACAAAATATGGTTGTTCATTCTCTATCAGAACAATGATTTAGCACACAAGAATGACCATTACATGGCCAAACCCTTAAAGGCTCAAAACATTTATTTTCAAACTAGCAGAGTAACATATGGTACAACGGATGGTGCATATTATGACTATCTCTCACGTGTAAAAGTTGAACACTATTAAATTTGTTGCCTAATATGACAAACTTTGTTCATCCCCAAGACACGTGTTATGTTAGCTTTAACAAGTTTAAAAATATTGAAAAGAGATCAAAGAGAAAAAAGTTACTAAAATGACAAAATTTGGGGCTCTTGTTTATATTATAAATTATATGTTTGAATTGAAACCTGAAAAACATTACCATTCTACTCGTCAACTACAAAACATACAATTTATTTTCACTATTTATTATTCTAATTTATTTGCTTCTTAATCTGTTTGCAAAAGTGTATTTCAATATTTGATACGGAAACGAAAAGAGTAGCAAAGAAAAACAAGAGGTGGTAACCTCAATTAATCATAAAAATATAAATAAGAAACTCCTGGGAGCACAACTTGCACCATTTCGCAACAAGGTTACACTCCTATTACTAACTACCGAGAGATTTCAAACACACAAGAAGACACGTAATCCAATAAGAAAATGAGAAATTGACTGCATTCCTTCTAAATTTCACCAATCTGTAATGCTAATCTATCCACATCTTTGATACCCAGTCCTCTGGTTTCTACCGGAGAGCATACATTAGCTTGTAGTTTCCTCACAAGCTTACACACATTGTCAGGAGCTCTAAAGAAGAATAAATAAAAAAATAAATAAAACATTTAAGACAGATTTAATCAGACAGATTGTCTCATCCATAGATAATAGCCTCTCTTTCCATCTATAGAGAGTAAATTTGATCTTTTATAGTAAATATTTTTTATCAATAAAAAATGTTTACAGAAAAAGATATTAAATATTTAATGTTTTATGATTTAAAATGTGGAGATTAATTAATTATTTTAATCTCTGTGAGTATTAAATTTTTAATTATTTAAATATTATTTAAAATTTTATGTTGCTAAAAACAAAGTTTAGGAAAAAAGTTATATATTTATCTATAGGTAGAAATTATAAGATCGAAAATTTAGTTTGTTTAGTAAAATATATAAAAGAAAATTATCAGAAGAGAAATATTTAATTTGCTGAGAATTTGAAATAAGGAAAGTATATTGTTTAGTTTGAATTTTAAAAGATGAAACTTTCCATGCTAATCATTTTCAGAGTTGCTATTTATCATATATAGGCACCCCTCCAGATATAGTTACTTAAATGACTTTCAATTTAATGGTTGTTATAATATTGCTTTTGTTGTGTAACAACTATGGGAGCAATAGTTACAAACATATTTTCACATTCTTCCCTACGTATACAAATTTGGATAGGCTATATCTTGAATGTGGACTTACAAGCCTCAATTTTCAAGATGGAATGCAAAAGCTTCACATTATCGGGATATCTCACATTCTTGGCTTAAAATTAAAATTACAAAATAGATAATACAATTACAAATCAAACTTCAACCTTCAAAGCTTACACTGCCACAAATCTGTAATGCTTTCATCTCAGAACGGAGTCTTGAAGCAAATCGATCTAAACTGCAATTTTGCGCTAAAATTTATATCACAGAAGTTAGTAATGATGGAAAAAAAATTGGAGACCAAATTTTAGTGTTAAACTAAATTATTTGAACCCATTAGAGAACAAAAAAGTGTATAACATGCAAGCATTTTAAAAAATGATCTAAGCATATTCATTTGAAAACACGAAAACTTCTCAAAACAGAGTACACTAAAAACTTCTCAAAACAGAGTACACTATCAATAGTTTCTTTACACCAACAAAAGCAATCATTTCTAGAAAAAGGAACTACCAATAGTAAAGCCATGAATAGGACCATAGGATATAATCAATGTTTAATAAAATTGATGAAAACCAATCTGTAATTAAGGGAGAGACATACAATTAATGAAAGTACTTTTAGTGCTACAATTAACAAGGATAAAGAATTAAATAATTAAATTTTAACAATTATATTCATTCAAGCCAATATATATATATATATATATATATATATATATATATATATATATATATATATATATATTTGTTTTTAGAAACGCATTCTCCATTTCAATATAAAACATATTACTTAACTGAAGGAGAGAAATGAGTACTATAAAATTCAAAGAAAGAAGTTATTATAATTATTTACCTGCTAGTCTTTGAACCACTTTGACACTTTGTTATGTTCACTTCAACCATTACAAGCATATAGTCTATCATTCTATTCAAGAACCTCAGGTAAGCAATTCTCCATGGTTGCCAAAGTAGTAATGCCCTAATAATCCCCAAAAGCCTGTGAAGAACCCTAGGCCCAAGCTCATGATAATGCTCCATAGAAAACTGAATTGTCATCCTCATCATGGACTTCTGCTCCTTCAGACGTTGTCACTGTCTCATCTCTAGGACAACCTTTGTCAAGCGGTTTCCCACAAAGATCAATATTTCCTTCAAAAGTAGATGCATCAAAGGTTTGCAACTGTCTCCCCATGGAATTCTGCCAATGAGATTGTTGTTTGATAAGTCTAACATGGCAAGACGATCAATATTGGAAAGAGTGGAAGGAATTTTTCCAGAGAAATGATTTCTTGATAGATCAAGGGAGTCTAGTGAACTTAAATTTCCAATCTCCCAACGAATTTGACCACTCAAATTGTTTTTGGATAAATTTAAAGAAACTAACCCCATCAGGTATGTAATCTCTTTTGGCACTTCACCGGTTAAATTGTTACACGAGAGATCAATGCTCCTAAGAATCAGTTCGGGCTTAGTGAAGTCGCGTTCCTTATCTTTCCACATCCATGTTATGTGAAACTTATAATAACTACCACCGAAGACATTATAAATTTCATAATAAGTACGATTGTACCTTTCAACACTTTCACTTGAGTTGTTGGAGTGTCACAAGAAGTCCTGAAGTAAGCAAAGAAAACAGGAGAAGAACATAAACTGTTTTGAGAATATAAGCACTCATCATAGTTTTTCTGATATATGATCCTTAACAAATGAGAGTAAACAAGAGTAGTATATTGCGAAAGAGAAAAATTATGATTCCACTAGTAGAAAAAATGCCTTTATCGTCGGTTCTGAGAGACTTTTGTCGTCGGTTCTCGAACCGACGTTGACCCAGGAGACGTTGATTCAGATGTAGTTCTCCACAACTCCGGTTAATACTAGATAACCGATGTGGTGGTGCATCTGGAACCTGTAAACATAAGAAGCACTACGTCGTTTTAGAGCCAAAACAGACGTGGTGCAGGGAACCACAACGTCGATTTTGACCATAACCGATATTGTGGTTTCCTGCACCACGTCTGTTTTGGCTCTAAACCGATGTGGTACTTCTTATGTTTACAGGTTCCAGATGCACCACCACGTCAGTTTTGACCATAACCGACGTGGTGATTCAATCACAATGACGGTTATGGCCATAACTGATGTTGTGTTTGTGTGTTTTTTTTTTAAATATACAGAATAGATAAGCTGGTAACCTCCCTGCATAAATTTCAAAAACCAACCATTTCAAATCACAAAATGATATGAAATTGTAGTTCTTACTAGGTACATAGACTAATTTACACTAAAATGTACAATATTACAATAAAAACTAATTCTAATCTATACTAAGATTGACTCTAACTTTGAGAAAGTACTTTGCCCATTCTTTTTGAATTTCTTCTATATCATTCTTGTCGAACGGTTCTGTATCCTGAAAAGCCTGAAATAAATACAAAGTTTAATCTTAGAACTTTAAAATTAACAAACATTTGACATATTTACAAACTTATAAGAGAAAAACTTACATGCTCCCAAGAATCCATGAGAGCAGCTCTTGCTATGGTTCTCATCCAGTGCATAATGTAATATCCACATTCCTAACTTTCTCGTTGCTTATTGCACTTTCATTAAAGTTTCAATCATCAAAAATTTGAAGAATGCTAATTTTAATAAAGTTAATTACATTTAGAGTTAAATACCTTAGTCTGTATCCATTGGAAGTTTTGGGTTACGGATGAAGATCTCCCGCAAAGAACCTTACACACATTCATTGCACTAAAATCCAAGTTTTTTAGTAATTTGCTTATTTTTAATTAAAATAGTGATGTATAATACTTAAAGTTAATTAAACGTACCTTTGTACAATTTGTTTCAAATCGTTTTGTGGCTTCTTATGCAACGAACAAAACCAAACAATTGTGTTGTCTGCGGGACACACAAGCATCAGTGCCAATGAGACCTAAAATAAGAAAATGTATTAATAATGTAATATAGTCAACATTGATATAAGATCAAAATATAAAGATTTGAAACTTACTGATGGATAATTGGGGCAAAGGAAATTTTGTTCCTTGATTCCGAAATCCAATTTTGTATATAGGTCTGAGTGTCAATGAGTTTATTTCCAGACCTTTGTAGACTTTGTGGTTCAAGAAATCCATAAATATCAGGATTTCTTGTGTTATAAACTAAATCATTTATATACCTGCATTGTGAAAATCAATGTTAGTAATAGGATAAGTTGATGAAATAAGTAATTAGCAAACATGTAGAAAATTATACTTACATCATCCATAACTGAATTACATTAATGTTTAACATCTACGAACCACTAACTAGTTCCCACATGTCTTGCATCGATATATATAGTGGGACACTTTCAATCCTAAAGACAGATGTCTTCGACGACTACTCTAGTAAGATCATCTCTAAGTGGCACTATATTGAGCGTCAAAGATGTGGGAAACACTCTCCCAATCGCCACTGTTAGCACCAGTGGGCTACTGTGATGATTTGATGAAGCCAACCAAGTGAAGATGTTCAAGACCTTATGAGCATGTGTGGATTGCATGAAGAGTTCATGAAGATTGAAGACTTGGTCTAGAACTTAGGAGTGTGTGTTGTGAGGTAAGTTTGAGGTCTAATCAGTGATGCTTGCCATCTTAATCAATGATAAGCTCCACAAGTATTTTCTGTATTAACAAAAGTTTTGAGAAATCATTAAAATTAGAACTTGCGTTTTAAACAACTGTTTTCACTAACTGAAGAAAAACAGTCGACTATTTGAAAAATCAATCGATTGAATTTTTAAATAACAGTTGTTTATAAATAATTGGTGCGAAATTTTTTAAAGTAACAAAAATCATTCTAAACATTTTCTGAGCACGAACATTTGAGATTTCAAAGAGAGCTAAAGCGCCCTTGAGTCTAGTGATCAAAGATCAATCAACGTTTTCATCAAAGAACTGTTTTCTTGGAACTACAACTGGATTTTGGATTTGACTAAGACAGTTCTTCACTGATTTGATCATCAGACTAAGCCTTCTATACTCGTTCTTTATTACTTTTGAAAATCTTTGTATAGAAGTGCTTGTATTGTTGTGACTGTATTCTTCATATGTATTAAAAATACTATTCTGATTCGTGAATTACTGGGGTGTAATTCGTGGTACAGTGGGACTGTACTGGTGGTTCGACTACTGTGAGGGGCAGTGAGAGGCGGTTATGGGTTATACAGTAGGTTCTGTATAACTATGACTTGTTGTGGAGTTCAGCAAGGGAGTTCTTGAAACACACAGTGGGTTTCTGTGTGGTTTCTTGTTCTGCTGTGGGTTCAACAGTGGTCTACTGCAGGTTGCAGTGAGACGTTTCTGGTTATACAGTGTACTCTGTATAACTGTGACTTGCTGTGGGTTTCAGCAAGGGTGTTCTTGAGACGCACAGTGAACTCTGCATGGTTTCTTGGTCTGCTGTAGGTTCAGCAGTGGTTGTTGCGAGTGCAGTGTTGTCTTGTCGTGGGCAAGTGTTGTAAACTTGATCTGTTGATCATTGTTTAGTGAAATCCTTATTGTGTGTGAGGGACTAGACGTAGCCCGTTTGGTGGGTGAACCAGTATAAAAACTTTTGTGTTCCTGAATCTTCTTTCTCCTTCTTGATCACTGATTTAATTAACTAGTTCACTGTATAAATTGTTTTCAGAATCTATAATTGAACTATAATTGATTTAAGACTTAAACATTTTTTAATAAGTGTTTCTTTAATAAAAAGAATTTTATTTCTTGATTGATTCATTATAATTCGAACTATTGATTGAATCGAAGTTGATCAATTCATTCTATGTGGTTAACTTCTATTCTGTTTCTGTGTAGTAAACTGAATCGCTTCCGTACTTATATTTGAGTTCTGATAAAACTGTTTGGTTTGCTGCATTGTTTTGTGACTGGATTGTATTCTGTTTGCTGATTCATTCTACTGCTCTGCTCAGTAAAGTCAATAAAGATCCAGTTAATCAAACTGACTTGCATTTTCTGAAAAGATAAAATAGTTTTGAAAAAGTTTTTAAAATCCAATTCACCCCCCGTCTTGTATTTCAGCCAACACAGTTTCTAACAGCCACCAATCGAGGAAGATCTCCAACAAATAATTTACACCGATAAGAGGTATCAGTGTTGGTGTCCTCCTCCTCCTCCTCATCTGATGTAGCACAACTGCCCCTTGTGCTAGCTCTGCCACGTGTAGGTAATACTACACCTTCCTGTAAAGGAGTTTGCTGCTGTGATAACTCCTCCCATTCTCTTCTAATTTCACTTCTCAACTCATCTTTTAGTTTATCTCGTACTTTTTGTTCTATTTGAGAGGTTAATTCATCTTTAAGTTGAGACCTCAATTCATCTTTAAGTCGAGATATCTCCATGGCCATATTTTTATTTTGAGATGAGGTAGACCGTGGAGCAGAACCAAAATATTGTCTCACACCCACACCATAGCTAGCAGTCCGTACACGATCGGGGTGTTCCTCAATGCCCAGAGAAGTAATCAATATATCTTATCTTCCTTGAATGACAAAACTGCCCTGAGAACTCTGCTCCACCAGAGAATCCTGTGAAAAAAAGAATACAACATATCAACATTGTATAATAGTAACACATTACAACTCATGAGTACATTGTTATTAACTTACAATGCGTTGCGCAATCTCATAAGCCTCAGCTGATGTCATCTGCCCTCTAGGTTTAGTCCTAGCCAACTTCCATTTCTCATGTCGACTTAGAGGGGATGGAGGAGAAATGACTTCATTTGAACCTGAGGTTTCTCTTAATTTTTGCAATTTTTCATCCATTATTTTCTTTTCTAATAAATCATAGCCCCCACGAGACAACTGATGGGGGGTGACATTCCTCCGTTGAATGTCTTATGCTTTCTTGCTCTTCTCCTACACAATAAATTAAAAATTTTGTTGCCAAGTCATATTATTTAATGAAATTATGATGCATAAAACGAACCTGCCAAGAAGGATCCTCTCTAGATTGGAAAAATTGTGTCCAAGTCTCCTCATCAATAGTATATTTCTCACATGGGGACTTTCCCTTGAGGTGACCAAAGATGTACCACTTGGTCAAGTTCGTCTTGCAATTTCTCCATTTGATAGCAATAGATGACATAATTTTCTTTCTTATGTATGGAGATGTTTCAAACCCAAAGTTTATCTGCAAAATAAAATAAACAAGTCATGAAACATATAATACATAATTATCATCATTAATGACTTATAATAAGCTTTAAATGAATGACTTACAGTAAGATCCTACCATATCATATTTTTCTCAGCTTCAGTGACATGGTCCTAAGACGGAAGCAAAATAGACACCTTTGTATGTGCCAAAACACTTAAATAGCTATTAAACACGGGACGATTAGGGCCTGAAGCTGTAGCACTCTGAGGGTCCAGGTCTACTACAACCTTCAAACCCCAAGTCTACTAGCAGTAATATCCCTCAACCGTGTAGGTTGTCTACTCTTACCCTGTGAATCAGCCATGACCTAAAAAGAACATAAACATAAGATTAAAACTTACAAATCCTTAAAATAAACATAAACATAAACATAAAATTAAACATAAACATTAAATGCTTAAAATAAAAACAACAAATAATAAACAACATTAATTTATCTTATTCTGGCAGTGTTACAATGTTTTCCCATAGTCCTTTATTGTGATCAGTTCATGTAGCATGTACTTCATCAACATCATTTTCGTCATTGACAGGAGATATGTCTTGATAATGAGTTGTCAACATGTTAGACTATTGAGTCGTCATGGTTCTCAAAATCATATTCAGTTCTCCCTTGTATAACAACTTACCACCTTTCATTAGAAGGTTCTTTGACATAAAATACTTGTTTTGCTTGGTAAGCCGTGATGAAAGGATCTTCCTTATAACCTATCTTTGCAAGATCAACCAAAGTAAAACCCAAATCATCAACACGCACTCCTGTGTTACTATCAATCCATTTACACTTAAATACTGAAACTCTAAATTTGACGTAGTCAACTTCCCATATTTCTTCAATTACTCCGTAGCAACTTATTGTAGCCATAACAGGATTTTTGTCTTTTGAACTAGCAAAGTGCATTGACTCTGCCTCAAGGGTCACACCACTATTTTGCATTATACTTTTTTGATCCTCAGAAATTGTGTAAAAAGAGAAGTTGTTAATATTATACCCAGACCATGTTATCACATCAAAAGTTAGGTCCTCGTGCTAACCATTTCAAATCGTCAACATGACAACCATTTTGAAGAATTTTGTGTTTAAACCATTTCAAAAACGTCTTGTTATGTTAATTCAATAACCACTTCTCATTTGCTTGTGATTTCATTGTCTTCAAGAACAATTTGTGTTCATCTATGTAAGGAAAAGCATCATCAGTATTGTTCAAAATATACAAGTGCGCTTGGAGTACCTGTTGTTGATCTTTTCGAACTATCCTCACACCTCATGTGCCTTTTCCTACTTTCCTTCCTTCATACCTCGACCTCGGTATGCCTATAACATTTACTTCTGACATATACATGGTATATAACTCAATTGCTTCCTCTACAATATATCTCTCAACAATAGATGCTTCTGGTCGATATGGATTCTTCACATACCTTTTGAAAATCTTCATGCATCGTTCAATTGGGTACATCCATCGTAAAAACACAGGATCACATATTCTAATTTCTCTTACGAAATGGATAATTAAATGAACCATAATATCAAAAAATGAAGGAGGAAAGTACATCTTTAGTTGACACAAGAGAATGATGGCTTCATTTTCTAACTCATCCAACCCCGTAGGATCAATTACTTTCCTACAAATAGCATTGAAGAATAGACAAAGACGGGTGATGACTTGTCTAACATTTTTTGGCAGAATTCCACGAATAGCTACTAGGAGAAGGTCTTGCATCAGAACATGACAATCATGAGATTTTAAGCCCATAAGTTTCAAATCTTCCATTGATACGAGACTTTTGATATTCGAAGAGTATCCTTGTGGTACTTTAACTCCTCACAAACACCCACAGAAACTGATCTTTTCAAATTTTGACAGTGTGACAATCTGGTGGCAAGTATGTTCGTTTACCATGAGGTTGTGGTTGTAACTCCAACCGAACGCCCATCTCAACCAAATCTTTACGAGCATTTATTCCATCCTTCGTTTTTCCTTTGATATTTAGCAATGTCCCAATTATACTATCACAAACATTTTTTTTTACATGCATTACATCTATGCAATGTCTGACATCTAACTTTGACCAATATGGAAGTTCAAAGAATATTGATTTCTTCTTCCAAATGTTTTTCACACCACTATGCTTGAGGGTTTTCCCATAGGTGATGTCGACCTGGCACACTCTGTTATATACTTCCTTACCAGTTAAAGGTGGAGGTGCTGTTCTGTCTTCCTGACAACCATTAAAAGTTATTTTCAACCTACGGTAAGGGTGATTACGTTTCAAAAACCTTCGATGACCAATGTAACATGTCTTCCTCCCATGTTTTAGCTGATGGTAACTTGTGTTCTCTTCACATATCGGGCAAGCACGATGTCCTTTGACACTATCACCACTCAGATTTCCATATGCTGGAAAATCATTAATAGTGCAAAATAACATTTCTCGCAAATTGAAATTGGCCTTCTCATGTGCATCAAAAACCTCAATACCTTCATCCCATAACAATCTCAAGTCATCTATCAAAGGACTTAGATAAACATCTATGTCATTTCCGGGTTGCCTTGGTCCTGATATCATCATAGACAACATCATATATTTTCTCTTCATGCACAACTAATACGGCAAATTATAAATAATTAGCAAAACAGGCCATGAACTATGTTTGCTACATAAATTACCGTATGGATTCATTCCATCAGTTGCAAGACCAATCTAAGATTTCTTGGATCACTACTAAACTCAGAATATAAAGAGTCGATTTTCTTCCATTGTGGTGAATCGGCAGCATGTCGTAACAACCTATCACATTTTCTTCCACTTGAATGCCATCTCAAGTTCTTTGCATCGTTAACATTGGCAAAAAACATTTTAAACGTGGTATAATTGGAAGATACCACAATACCTTAGCAGAAGGACCCTTTTTCATGTCATCTTCATCCTTGTCGTCATCCTTTACTTTGTATCTTGATACCCCGCATCTGGGACACTTATGCAATCCTTCAAATTCTTTTCTATACAATATACAATCATTTGGACAAGCATGTATTTTTCGGTACTCCAAGCCTATTGGACACAATATCTTCTTGGCCTCATAGTGACTGGTCGACAATGTATTATCTTGAGGAAGTATTTCATGCAAAAATTCAAGTAATTCTGTAAAACTTCTATAAGTCCATCCATTTCTTGCCTTCATATTAAATAAATGTAATACTGCTGACAAACGTGTGAAACTTGAATAACCGGGATACAACTGTGTTAGTGAATCATCTTTCAAAGAATCAAACATATGGGCTTGGTGGACACTCTCTCCTCCAATATCACGAATCATGTCATCCATACAATCTTTAGAATATAGATTAGAATGTTCACATTGATTTTGCTCAGATGCATATGGTAAGTCTAGAACTTCACCATGCCAAGTCCACGTTGTATAGTTCTTCAAGAAACCATCACAAAGAACATGCTCTCGTATCAACTCAATATCTAGTCTTTTTAAATTCACACACTTCACACTTGGACAGTAATATCTTCCATTTATTGCTGCAGTATTCCGTTTAGCAAATTCTAAAAAATCCTCAACACCTTTCTCATACACATCACTGATCCGATTAACATTTATCCAACTTCGATCCATCACTACATTTAGTCAAAGATTACTTTATGTCAAAATAAACTAAAACATTGTCAGGGATAGAACATCCCCGGACTCAACCCAAACGCCTTTCTTGTTTATCAAACTATACAAGCATTCTAATATGCATTTTAATATACATTCTAATATTCAAGAATGCTAAAAACAATACAAAATTTTCGGGGATCGACATCCCCGGACTCAACCCAAACGCTTGTTATATATCAAACTAAAAAAATAGTATTTTAATAAACACAAGCATTCCAATCAATCAAGCACTTCAACATTCAACAATGATAAAAAAAAAATACAAAATAATGGTTCAATACATACCTCTTGTAGAGTAGTGGTGCGGCGACGTTGGCTTCTACGAAGAGATTATCTCCAAAAGGCAAATGCAGCGAAACAAACACTTGCAAAACAATGAAAACCAAAGAAATAGTTCATAAAACATGTAAACGAGTGAAATGACACATAAAGAATGGAGAAATGAAGTATATAGAGCAATGCCTACCTCAAACGAAGCTTCAACGAAATGGAACTGTTCAAAGGAACCAATAGACTCTAACGAAGGAGGAAAGCACAAATGGAGGTGAAGGAAGCAAGAATGGAGGTCGAAAATGGAGAAGGAAGTCTCGGAACAGTGACGGAGGAGGGCGCGCAGTGGAAAGAGAGAAGAAAAAGTGAAGGAGAAAAGGCGCGCTGGAAAAATAAAGAAGGAGCACAATGTCGATTCCCACCTCTTAACCGACGTTGTGCTCCATGACGTTAGTTAAAAAGAGCCAACCGACGTCATCCAAACCCTAAAATTACCCCCTTCCAGGCCCAATTCACCCAAATTTTTATTACTGCACGCACAACGTCAGTTACAGGATTATAACACAACGTCATGCAACCTTCACACAACGTCGGTTGGCCTCTCCCAACCGACGTTGTGCAATTAGCGCCAAAAAAAAAGTTAAAGTTTAAAATTTAAATTTTTATAGTGTTTTCGAAGACGGTTGTAAGTATTAACCTATGTCATATGTGTATACCAACGTCGGTTAAGGCCTAAACCGACGTTATGATGTTCATTTAATTATAAAATTGCCACCGCATGTTTGGCAACGTCGGGTTTTGGTTTAACGGACATTGTGTTGACGACATAGAAGTCTATTTTTCTACTACTGTTCAGCTGTTCTCTCCTTCACCAGCCATCTTGAGAAAGCTTCATGGCATCATTTATATTCTCAAAAAGTTGATTTATGAAAACACAAAAAATAATAAATTAATCGAATTCATATATATGAAAATAACTGATATTTTAGCATATAACTATGAAACCTCAAGTATTTTGCCGACCTTATCCATTAAATAAAATAGTTCTTTTTAATATATATTCACATTGTTACCTTAATTTATTTATTTCATAGAAAATATATGGAATAATTATTTATTTATTGTGAATGAAAAAATCTATTTATTTTAAAATACTAAGAAATTGAACTCGATTTAATTTGATTTTAAGAGCATATATATTAATTCATTCATGTATCGATGCATATTACGTTCATATGCAGCAACAAATATATAAAACAAAAAATATCATATCACGTATTGATCAATATTGACATGGGTGTTTGTTGTTTTCTCATTTTTCTAACTTATTTTGGAAGGTAGAAAACTATGAAGATGAATGAAAACTACACTTGGCCCTATGATATGCATATTATTTCAAAACATGAGTTGGGTGGGATTAGAACTTTAACCTGTGTCGTGTAAATACTAGTTTAATAAATGCCGTGTCTTGTAAAAAAAAATCAAATAAATTAAAATAAATAAAATGGTAGAATATATAACTATAAAATAATTAACTAGGTTAACATAATTAATGATGTGGGAATAAAAATATTTCAGAAATATAATGAATAGAAAATTTTGAAATATGATGAATTGAAAATAATATACCAGTATTACAAATTGTATTCAATACAAAGTCATTGTCATTGTAAGTTTTTTTCAAATATCTTATATAAACAACGTTAATTATACAATTTCTACTTAAATATTTATGATTAAGAATCATATGACAAATTTTATTTAAATAATTATCTTTTGTGTCTGGCGGTAATTAAAATATTTCATTCAAATCAAAAAATTGAAATTCAATAAATTTGAATTGATTTATATAAATAAAATAATTTAAAATAAGATCAACTCAAATTTAATATATTTAAGAAAATTGTGAAATTTCTTATACAAAAATATGAATTTTTGACTTATTCATTACGAAACTCATCAAAATAGAAGTATATAATTAAGAAGAGAATTTCAACACACCAAGTATTATTATTCTAATATTAAACACCCTTTAATATATTCACACTCTTAATTAATTTGAGTGTCCAAAGATGTGCAGAAAGTACTCTCAAAACCAAGAATAAATTGACAAAAGCAAAACACAAGAACAATAATTAAAATAAAGATTGAAGTATTACACTACTAAAATATTAAAATTATATAGTAATAAGAACAAGAGTCCCAATTTCTATATTTCGGATTCTAATTTATCATATAAGAGTAAATATGACGCATTTAGTGTGTTGCCAACCACCCATTAAATAAAAGTGTTCTTTTTAATATCATATCACGTATTGATCAATGTTGACATGGCTGTTTGTTGTTTTCTCATTTTTCTAACTTATTTTGGAAGGTAGAAAACTATGAAGATGAATGAAAACTACTTAGTTTACATGTTTGTACACGTCAAAATTGACTTTTAGTAATAGGCAAATTATTACAAGGAGTCAATATATTCAGTAGAGTTTTACTTACACATAATTACCCAGGATACTTTATGAAACTTATAGTGACAATCACTAGCCAAAAAAAGAGTATGAAACTGTGATTATTACACCGTGACAGAAATATAATATTATTCTTTGTAGTTTGATGTGATTACTAAATCTATATAACTAATACCATCTTCTTTTTATGACACTAATTAAGCTCATATAAGTCGAAGTCTTCAGAGATTTTATATTTACAATTCTTTATAATCTTGGCTATTTGCTTTCCACCTTTAATCAACTATAAGTGCATCAGAAGTTGTAGGTGAAATAATTTAGTTTAACCTACACTAAATAATGTCTATTGATAAAAGTATTTATAGATATAGGTATCTTATCTTAGAAATCAATAACCATGTAAGATTAAATTTATAATTATTGATTATTGAGACATTTTTCTGAATATTCAATACATTTATGTTTTACATATTGGAAAAAAAATTATCATATATCTTCTTTTTTATAAGAAAGAAGAATAAAGTAAATTAAATGAAGTATTTGAAGGATATTCAAATCCTTATACGAAAGCATGTATCTGATTATGATAACTCTTCCATAGTTTTAAAATCAATGAATGCTGGTTTACATTGATACTATCAATTCATATAACACCTATTCTACTTTTATAAAAATTACTCGAATAACGAATTTTTTTTAACGGTAAAGAATGATACTTTTAATTCAAAAATTAATTCAAATCATCTCAAAAATACTTTTAATAACACGAGAAGATGATTGCATCAGTTTGAAGGTAGTTGCTTCATGCACAATAGACATTGCTTCTTACACTTAACATATTCTCAATATGTCAACAGTTTCCTCATTACTTTTATTTTAAATTTTATTTATTAAAAGATTTTTTTCTTCTCTTACATTGAGTCACATAAATAAATAAGTACAATCAAATAAAAAGCGGTTAACTTTTCTCATAAATATTAACCAACTTTCTTGATAATAATAAAAAAATCTAATAAATATTAAAAAATATCTATATTCTTTTTTCAAGCAAAATTGAATTAGCTATATAAAACTAAATATTTGAAAATAATGTATTAAACTGAATTTTTTAAATTATTTTAAATATCTCAATAACATCTAACATTATTTTTATTATTGTTAAAAAAATGGGAAAGATATTTTTGTAAAGGTAAGAAGGAGATAAATTATTTAACATATAAAATAACAAGGACATTATTGATATTTTAAGAATTTTTAAGTGCAGGAAGCAACTATCTAGTTTGAATTGCCCTAAATAATTATAATCTCCAAGTTTCTAATCGACAGGTCAGAATAATCACACAAAAGAAGATTATCTAAGAAAAATAGAAATTTAATTCACATATTGAGAGAACGAAAAATGAAGCTAGTCTAAAACTCTCTACCAGAATATTTTACGAGTTAGAACAATTAAGCAGGCTGGATATTTCTTTTTTATTGAAAAATAAAATAAAAAAATAAAAAACTGGTCCCAATATCTGTTGATATTGTCCTATTTTGAATTCGCATAAAGACCTTAAGCTATTGATTATTGTATTGGAATCTTAATGAGTTGTTAAAAAAAACCAAAAAAAAAAAAAACTTGAGGAGAAGAAAATGAAATTGGTCCAAATTTGTTGTATTCTAATTCAATTATTGAAAAGTACCATTTTATTCAATTCGTTTTTTCTAGTAAAAAAAACTTGAGTAAGAAAAACTAAGCATGTTAGATACTTAGCTCCAAAAACTTTAATCTATTGATTTTTCTATTTGAGATTTGTTATGCGTTAGAAATCAAGGTGTTAGACACTTCAAAAGAAGAGAATGAAACTGGTCCCTTTATCACGAAGTCAGTCAACTACAGTCAATTACTTAAGAGGTTATGTATAAAATTTTTAAAGATTGGTCAAAAGATGAAAATTTATGTGTATGATCGTAAAATTAGAAATAGTAGACCTGACACCTACTCAACTTAACTGACATATTTTTCTAACTTGGGTATAACATGCGGTTGAACTGTCAAAGTGCATCTTTGGGGTAGAAGATGGAAATTTTCTAGAATTTATGCTCAGTCATCCACTATAAAAAAACTCATAATATCAACAGAAGATTGTCGATATAAATTTATTTGTCAGTAAAATATTATTATTAATAAAAAAATTTATTATCAATTTATCGACAGATTAATCCATAATAATTGTCGACGAAGTAACTAATGAAAAAATTTCTACCAAATTATCGGTCGATAAATCCGTCGATAAATAGACACTTAATTTATCAACAAATGTGATCTGTCGATAAGATTTGTTGGTAAATTACCTGCTAAAATAAGAATAAATTTATTTCGTCACTAATACTTAACATATTAATAATAATAACAACAACAATAATAATAATAATAATAATATAATTTTTAATAATAATAATAATAATAATAAAATTTATAATAATAATAATAATATTAACAATAATATTAATAATAATATTTACATTAAAAATAATCATTATAACATTCTATAAAATAGCTTCATAATAAAAATTATCCTAGAATTTAGCTTTCGAAATAAATAAGATAACAGCTGAATATTTTTTTTAACATAAAATTTGTTTAAATAAATAAAATTTTACTACTTAGTTTTTTATTTTTTGTTTTTATAATAATCACCAACTATCTCTAAGAATACATTCTGTTTTATTTTTATAAAAACTACCAACTCTCTCTCTCTCTCAAGTTATTCTTCCCCTTTCCTTTTTCTTATCTTTAAAATTTTACCTTCCTTCCTTATTTAAACTGACGATGAGAGGTCACCTCTAGATTCCTATCATTGAGTAGAGTAAGAGTGCACGATCAAATTCTTAAATAGCGTTAGGTTGCTCGTGCTTGTTTTGTGAATACATGTAAAGGAAGCTAATTGCATGTTTTTTACAATGTTAGATAAGGGAAGCTAATTGCAAGTTTTTTAAATATTAGGTAAGGGAAGCTAATTGCATATTTTTTTTTTAGTGTTAGGTAAGGGAAGCTAGTTTAATTGTTTTTAATAGATATTATAATTATTTCTTTATTAAATATGAATTGGATGAATTTGAATTTAATTTAATGAATGTTTATAAATGGTACGATGTACTACCAATGTTTGTGAATGATATGAAATGGTGATCAATACTGAGCAAAATTTGGAAACATAGAAATAGAGTGGTGTTTCATAATGATATAGTGGATGATACTCAAATTTATACAATGGCACACATGAAAGTATCGTCTTGGGCTAAGTTTAGGAGTTAGAGTTTACACTGTTCTTACTGAGATTGGTATCTTTGCTTAGCGATATGTCTTGCAAATATTAAGTAGCACAATCTGGAATGCATATACCATATTCTAATTTTGGGGTTGTAACTTAGGTGAGTTAGGAAAGGAATGAGAGTAGGGTGCAGAGATATGTGGTGCAATTTGGTGTGTTTGCAGGTATTGGTTTTGTGTAATGATGAAGGACAAATAACCATGGAAAATTAGTGAAGTTATCAGTGGGAGACAGAAACACTTCAGATGTAGCAGTACATTCTATACCAAAAAGGGGATGGTGGATTGGGAACAACAACCTATGAGCCGGTGATCTTTACAAGGTACACAGTGTGCCATTAAAACCAAAATCAGTTTGTATTTATGCTTAAGGAAGTGTGGCTTCCTGGGGACAAGATGAATGGTTTACAATTAGTTACAAAAAACTTTCTAGATTTTGCTTTTACTGGTATTTATGCCTATGGACATTATGTTAGATTGGCCCTGGTGTGCCTGTCATTATTTATCTAGGCAATGTATTGGTCAAAATTGTTATTGTTGAAATCCTAACAATCGTGTTGAGGTTTGCGCTTTTTTTTGTAATAGGGTTGGAGCACCCCTTAAGTGCCCTCATTAATTTAATTTTTCACTGTTAAAAAAAAATAGAATGGTGATCAAGACATAGTATCTTCAGGAAATGAGATACTGTGTTGAGATTGTTAGGATGTGCATTGTTTAGGATTTGAGCTAAGGAGGTATCTTGACTCTGGTACATTGGATTCACATAGATGAAGATTACCGGGTGGCGGGTGGTGAGAGTCGAAGGAGTTTCATATGGCCATGTCCGCGGTTTGAAAAATGAGTTGATTAGAATAGGACATATGGATTAACCATGTGCATATTGGAATTGTATCTGAGGTTTGAAATAGCAACATATGGATGGTATATGATAGGTGCAAACCTATGAGTCTAATTCAATGCACGAGTCTTTCAGAAGTATAGATTCCAATGTCTTTGTATGTGAGTCAGTATATGTATGATATGAGTTATTGTACAAATGCCATAATAATAATATGATGTATGATATGAACTACAAAAGCCTGATTTGTTCTAGTTTGGTTTTGAAAGAAATTTAATTTATGAAAATACATTTTTTTTAAACTCTCTGGCTTACCCTACTTTTTGTGTGGTGTTTGTTTTGTTTTTAAATCTGCGATGATCGTGTGTATTACACGTGAACAGAGGATTTGCCAGTTGGTATGACACCTTAGTGAATGGATTGAGAAGTTTAATTTTATTTTATTTTGTTATTATAAAAAGATATGTTTATTAAATCTTATATGGAGAAATATATTTTGAGATATATAACGGGTAAACAAAATAAAAATATAAATAAAATAGTATAAATGATACTCGTAATAATATAAGAATAATAATAACTTTTATAATAAAATTAATATTCGCTAATTTACCGACGAAATTATCTGTGAGTAAATACCAAAAGATTCATTAACAGATTTTTGACTATCGGTAAATATGCATTACTGACTAATAGAAATGTTTCAAATACACGTGTTTTCTCAGCATTTTGAACACACAAGAACATACAGAGATAGAAAAACTAGTGTTATGAACATTTAAGAAAAGAGAAAGAATTGTTTTCAAGTGTGAAAAAGTGAATCTTTGATAAAAAAATCTTTAAGAAGTTCTTGGTGTGCTTCCATTGATTTTTGAATATTTTGCACTGGTTTACATCATCTTTAAGAACAGGAAAGACTTATACAATTGATTTTTGAGCCTGTTTCATTTAAGATATCTTGCAAAGGTGTTTTTTTGTGTAAAATAACTCATTTTTGTACTACTATAAGGGAATATAGCTTTGTTGATGTGTTAGTAGTAATTTTGGTTTACCGTGTGTGAGTGCAATAGGGTGTTGCATGTGTTTTGTGATTCTTGCAAGGTGCAAGAAGGTGTCTTGATTGTATAGAGTTTACAATTAAGAGTGATTAGTGATTTTTTTTTTACATGTTGGCAACGAAGACTGGACGACCACATGAGTAAGCATTTGATCTCTCTCTTCACTGAATCTTAATTCATGATTGATCTGTTGCAAAATTGACTCTTTTGCAAAAAAAAAAAAAAACAAACAACTTTTTTT
>Ga0209489_104032_pt1 | contig 27643 bp, 15 predicted proteins | sample SiratrowhiteBW_FD_187527 | JGI IMG/M metagenome (GOLD analysis project Ga0209489, IMG submission 187527) | Root nodule microbial communities of legume samples collected from California, USA - Siratro white BW (SPAdes) (version 2) | ecosystem: Host-associated > Plants > Roots > Nodule | place... | reverse complement strand
AACTATATATATATATATATATATATATATATATATATATATATATATATATATATATATACGGTGATGAAAGGCAAATCAAATAACACAACATCATAAAGCCATTATGATCAGATTATAGAAAGTGCATTTTTTATTAAAAGGAACTAATACTGTTTTTTTTTTTCTTTTCTTTTACACTTCTGTTATATGAATGAAATTTATTTTTCATATTACTGTGATAAATAGGCCTAAAATACATTTCTAAAACTAATAGCAGCAGCAGTTATATGAATGATTTTATTTTTTTTTTTCCAGAGGAAGGAGCTTTGATTGTTGTGATTTGATGAAACTTAAGAGGAGAGGATTATCATCATTATCACATATGATGAAGCAACATTCAACAGGTGCAATGCAAGCACTGTATGAATAGGAAGAGTTTTATGTACAACATGAAATGGAAATAGTTGTGAATGGAGCACTAGGCTGTGGCTGCAGCTTCTTCTTCAACTGCCTGTGATGCTGGCAGAAGGGTGCAAATGAGGTTGCGGTCACCATACACATTATCAACACGTCCTGATACACATGTTACACTTATTAGTCTATGCATTTGCATTCAGTGAAACCAAATTATGCAGCTACTATATATAATACAACATAGCACAAAATATCAAACAAGGGATGATAATGGGGTAAGGTTAATTATGAGAAGCATGTCATAAGAACAATGAATTTTAAACCTAACTCAACCTTACAAAATCTGTTTGTAAGGTGAGGTTTGCACCCATTTATAAACTATTGAAAGGCCTCATCTGTAGTCATGTGAGATCTTCAACATACCCCCTCACGTGAAACTTCTCAACTCGAACGTGAAATTATATGTAAAGGAGGTTCGATAACAGCCGATAGTGAGTGACTCGAACACATAGTTATATAAACAAACAACTACATGATTACCTGTGGTAGGCCAGAACTTTGAAGCACGGAGCCATGGAGCAGGAAAGGCTGCATATTCCCTTGAGTATGGTTTTGTCCATGCATCAGCCATGAGCAGTGATGGTGGATGAGGAGCTCCCTGCAGAACATTTGAGATAATCAGTCAAAAGTGCATGAAGTACGTTGAAATTGTGAATGAAATGTACAGCCAATGGTGCATGCTATTGAGGAGAGCTAGAATTTCTTGTGTAGTATAAATAATCAAAACTGAAACAAGTATTCTTCATATCAATGAAGAACAAATCTTTTACCTTAAGCACATTGTTGTTGATGTCAGCATTTCCTTTCTCTATCTCAGCAATTTCTTGTCTAATTGAAATGAGAGTATCACAGAACCTGTCCAACTCGACCTGCAATGATGATTAGTTGAATTAGAGAAGAGATTACCAAAAAGGTAGAATTAAAAAAGGGTTCAAAGGGCTCATTTTCCAAGGTGATACCTTGCTTTCACTCTCTGTAGGCTCAATCATGAGTGTGCCAGGCACAGGCCATGACATTGTTGGTGCATGAAAACCATAGTCCATGAGGCGTTTTGCAACATCTTCAGGCTCAATTCCAGCAGTATTCTACAATGGAAATAGATTACAAGTGATCAGAGCAAGAATACTTCTAAAGAATTGAAAAACAGCTGCAATCATGGAATGGACTTACCTTAAAGCCTCTCAAGTCAATAATGAACTCATGAGCAACTGTTCCATTGACTCCACGAAAAAGAACTGGGTAGTAGTTCTGCAGGAATCAAAGTATAAGTAAAACCAAGGATATATACAGATGCACACTAATATGAAACTAACTAGAAAAAGGAAACAAATGCATATAATCTATGAAAAGGGACAAACCTCCAATCGTTTGGCCATGTAGTTTGCATTCAAAATGGCTATCTTTGATGCATCAGTGAGTCCTTGAGAACCCATCATGGCTATGTAAGTGTAAGAGATTGGCAAGATGAGTGCTGAGCCCCATGGTGCAGCAGAGATGGTACCAAGTGGTTGAGATTTGTCAGGGGCAGGAATTCCACCAGTAGATATCTTCATTTTGAGAACAGATAGAAAAAAAGATTACAAAGAGAAAATAAACAGCAAGAACAAAGTCACACAAAGGATTTATCTTCACAGAAGTTTAAGTTCTACCTATGAAATAAAAAGGAAAAATGCTATCCAATCTAGAAAATTAAAGTAAATTGCTTTTCTCTGTGAAAACAATGCACTTTCTAATGAATGTAATAAAAAACATAAATCCATACTAAACACAATACCATCCATAACAATGAAAGAAGCCCTTACCACAGGGTGGGAGGGTAAAAATGGTGCCAAGTGTTTCTTTACACCGATAGGACCCATGCCAGGGCCACCTCCTCCATGAGGAATGCAGAATGTCTTGTGAAGATTGAGATGACAAACATCTGCTCCTATCCAACCAGGGCTTGTGAGTCCCACCTGTAAAAGTGACCAAATATAATTTGATAATTGAACACATATCTTTGGAAAATTAAGCACAAACTGATAAATTCTGGATAACTACGATAAGAAGAATCTGGCAACAGAACAATTTGTTGTAGAGAGTTTTAAAAGACTTTACTAAGGATTTTGGATCTATTCACATTTTGAAGAAGACTAAAAAATGAACTCTTAGTGAATATCATCCTGACACACACTTGGTCCAACACTTTACATGTATGTAAAGATACATATAGAAAAAAAAAACCTGTGCATTCATGTTGGCACCATCCATGTACACTTGACCCCCATTATCATGAATAATCTTGCAGATCTCATCAATACCTTCCTCATAGACACCATGGGTTGAAGGATATGTTACCTGCAATTAAATCAAAACCAAACTAATGTAAACAATGCTTAAGTTTGACAATACATAAGGTCAATATTGAGTAACATTCTACAGACGCAAGTTGTACCATAAGTGCAGATAAGTTGTCCTTGTGTTTTTCAGCAGCCTTCCTCAACTCTTCTATATTAATGTTTCCCTTGGCATCAGTTCCAACTGAGACAATTTTCATTCCACACATAGCAGCGCTGGCAGGATTTGTACCATGTGCTGAGACAGGTATAATGCAAACATTGCGGTGATCGTCACCTCTTGCCTACATTTTCCAATGGCCAAAAGAAGTAAGAACCATCACAGATATTTAAGAACATTTATTGGAGATGATGATTCAGGAAAATCAATGCATCTCTTGTAGATACTTAGCAATAATGACATAACTAAGAATATGCACAATCAGCCGAAATGAAAATACGATGTTAAATTCAATACTAATCACAGAAACACTTATATTGATCCAAGTATGGTCCTTACCAGATGATATGCACGGATAACCATAAGTCCAGCATATTCTCCAGCAGCACCAGCATTTGGTTGCAAAGAGAAGGAGTCAAACCCAGTGATGGTACACAACAAGTCACCCAAATTGTCGAACATTTCCTGATACCAAATTTGCTTGTTTAGACCCAAAAAAACGATATATATCTAATATTTTCAGGGACTAAAAAGTATGTATATGAACTTCTTTGAGTGATTATTGTTGTAAGATTATTTAAACATCGAATTACCTGATAACCTTGAGCCTGGTCAACTGGTGCAAAAGGGTGAATATCAGTAAAGCTAGGCCATGTCACAGGCATCATTTCAGTCGTGGCATTCAGCTTCATTGTACAAGATCCCAATGGAATCATACTGTGACATAGTGAGAGATCTTTTGATTGTAGCCTATACATGTATCTAAGCAACTCATGCTCAGTTTGGTACCTGTGAAGAGAAAATAAAATTGATGTAAGCTTCCATAATATAATTGCATGAAAAGCTTCCATAGTATGATTGCATGAAAAGCTTCCATAATATGATTGCATGAATTCAAAGTTCATGATAAGGGACATACGTGTTAAAGATAGGGTGTGTCAGATAAGGGCTATTCCTAGTTAATCCAGAAGGAATTGCACTTTGAACTTCTGGTGCAAGAGATGCAGCTGTGAAGGAGACCTGTATATAAATTAACATCAAAATCATGAGTGATGACACAGCTGTTAATTGTGAAATGAATATAATGTGTAATCATACTTACTGGTTTTCCACCAGCAAAGACATTGAAAAGCTTATCAACATCCTCTAATGTGGTTGTTTCATCAAAAGCAACAGTGATCTGAAAAGCCAAAAAGCTCCATCATCCAAAGGCATTCAAACACAAATAAACCAATTTTGGTGCAACAAAAAGCAACACTCACAGTGTTTCCATCTACAACTCGCAAATTTATTCCATTTTTGATAGCAGCCTCAGCAATTGCATGTGCATTGGAAGTCTTAACCTTAACAGTGTCAAAGAAGGGAAGCTCTTGAACTTCCACAGTTCCAAGTTTCTTTAATCCAAGAGCAAATGCCCCAGCAAGACCATGAACGCGGTTTGCAATGTTCTTAAGGCCTTCAGGTCCATGATACACGGCATACATAGCAGCCATGTTTGCCAGAAGTGCCTGAACAAATCCAACCAGTATTTAATAAAACCCTCAACAAACTCAAACGAAATCACAAAATAGCTCCAGGAATACACTAACACAAGGCTTCATAATAATCCCCAACAGAAAGCTCCCTTCCAAAAAGTAGGATTCAAAACATGAATATATATATTTAAGAAAATAGTTTGATTTTGATAGTAACGTATGTCAGCACACAAATTTAAACACTATAAACTAATCATAAATCACTCTGAATATGACTTTTAAACCAGTTATTTCAAAAGTCACCCATGTTATCATACATTACAAACCATGATTGTTGATAGTGTGAAAATCCTTTACATAGTTGGTGCATCATGATTACAATTTTATCATATGGTAATCCATAATCAAATGACAGCATTAAAATCATTTACACAGTCAGTACCTTCTAATGGATTTGTAAACATAAATTAGAAACATTAAAACTATCAATAGCTTTTGCAAACAAAAAATTATTGAACCAACCAAAATAAGCGAGTTACCTGGGCAGTGCAAATGTTGCTGGTAGCCTTGTCCCTTCTGATATGCTGCTCCCTAGTTTGCATGGCCATCCTCAAAGCAGTCTTTCCCGAAGAATCAACACTAACACCAATGATTCTCCCTGGCATCATCCTCTTGTACTCTTGTGATGTGGCCAAGAAAGCTGCATGAGGTCCTCCATAGCCCATTGGAACTCCAAACCTCTGAGCGGATCCAACAACAATATCTGCCCCGAACTCCCCAGGAGGCTTCAACACTGTCAGTGCCAACAGATCACTTGCCATAACAACCTTCACCTCATGAGCATGAGCCTTTTTCACGAACTCCCCATAGTCCAACACCTCACCCTCAGTGCCAGGGTACTGCACAAGCACACCACACACATCCCCAGATTTGTAATCAATATCCTTAAGATCTGCCGTCACAACCTCGAGATCAAATCCAGCAGCCCTTGTCTTGCAAATATCAATGGTCTGAGGGTGGCAGTTGCTTGCAATGATGAAAGTCTTCTTCTTCCCTTTCTGGATGTGATTGCACATGGACATTGCCTCGGCTGCAGCAGTGCCCTCATCAAGCAACGAGGCATTGGACATGGGCAAGCCAGTGAGGTCAGTGATCATGGTCTGGTAATTCAGCAGTGACTCAAGCCTCCCCTGAGATATCTCAGCCTGGTAAGGAGTGTATTGAGTGTACCAAGCAGGGTTCTCCATTATGTTCCTCAAGATCACTGGTGGAACATGAGTGTTGTAGTACCCCATCCCAATGTAGGACTTGAAAACCTTGTTCTTTGAGGCCAACTCCTTCATGTGCTCAATCATCTGGCTCTCTGTCAACCCTGCATCGAATTTCCCGAACTTCATCTCCTTCAGGCGGATCGACTTAGGCACAGTGGCATCCACCAGAGAATCGAGGCTCTCAAAGCCGCATGACTCTGCCATCTTGCTCTGTTCCTCTGGGGTGGCAGAGTTGTGGCGCCTGGGGAAAGTGTCACTCGGTTTAAGCGCTTCAACGGAGATGGATCGGGTTGAACCGACACCAAGGAAGCCACCAACAACGCCGCGAGACATGGTGGCGATGTTCGTGCTCCTTCCCAGAAGGGTATCTGGTTTGGATCCTCTGTTTCGGAGAACAGAGGAGGAAACAGAGGACATGCACCTAGAGGAAGAGTACAACAACATAGGGGTGGTGGAAGAGTGAAGCACGGATTCATTCTTCTGGTGTTGCTTTGCCTCTGAAACCAGACGCTTCAGAATGGCGCGGTTCGCAAGCCTGCGAGCACGTTCCATGAGTTCTGCTACAGAGAGACAGGACAGAGAGAGAGAGAAAGAACAGCGTTTTGAGTTGGAGTATGAGGTTTCAGAGTTCTGAGGGTGTTTTGTTTTTCTCGTTATGATTCCATTGGAGTTTGTAAGTGAGGATGGGGTGTAAAGTGATGCTAATTATATAAAATATGAACGTGTGTTCTACTTGTATATATATAAAATATAAAACGATGGTAATATAATTATGTCTCTTAATTACTTGATTTAGAATTTAATCTTTGGGTTGGTGTACATGAAAAGGATTTATTAAGAAAATTGGGTTCTTTAAATATGTCTTTTATCATGAAAAGATTGGTTTTTGACTCTTAATTGAAAATGTTTTAAACGTTAAAAAAATGAGATTTTGTTAGGAAAGCTTTGATTTTATCGAAATGAATGGGTAAAAAAAGGATGAAATTTTTGTGGGGGTGATAAAATATGGTGGAAATGGTAGGTGGTTGGTGAGTGAGAGTCCACCTATGAAGGAAAATGACAGATTGAAGGTTATCACTGTGTCAGAAGAAAACACCACAAACTGTGGAAGAAAGGAATGGATGGAAGGCGTTGAAGCTGGGAAGATTGAGTTTCAATGGAAGACATTTAAGGGTGTTATTTGGAGAAGGAAAAAAAAAAGATGTTTTGTTTTCCTTTTTTTATTTTTGTGAGGTTTGAAAATTGTAAGATTCTGATGAGTAGTTTGTGGCAGATCCTCTCACAGAATCAGGAGGCTTATCCTTTGTGTGTTACAAGACAAAAAGAAGCAAAAGGGTAGTTTGGGGTTGTGGAATTTTGGAGCCATGTTTTTGCTTGAGATGATGGTGGTGAATGGTGTGAAAGGAGATGGCACTTTTGATGCTTAAAGAACAATCACAATCTGAAGTGAGATTTTTGATTCAGGTAGACACTTGCTTTAATTTGTGGGAGTTTCATTTTAGGTGAAGAATTTGATAAATGTGGTTGTTGAGGCAATTTAAGGATCTATTATTTTAAGGATTCATTTGACCAATGAATCTAAGGTTGTAATGAATGAAACAACCTTTGCAGTTTTTGAGCAGATTCAGAAAATCTTCACAGTAAAACATTCATACAAATCTCAACCAACCAAGTTTACATTCTAATTGTACTTTCTTGATTAGTATCTTCCAAGTGTGACATATTTACTTCTGTGAAGAACTAATTTTTGTAAAAAAATGTTGATAAAACTATTTTTTTATTCAGAAAATTCAAATATTAAATTCCAAAGAAAAGAAAAAATTGGTAATTAGGCACAAAGAAATTGTTGGTAATTGGGCAAAAGGTTGGTAGGTGAGGGAAAAGAGATGCATACTTTGTGAGCAAGCACATTATTTTATTAATTAAAGCAAAATCAATGGCTAATGGAATCAAAGGTTTGGTTTGTAGTATTTATCAGTGTATTAATTATACCACATCACCAACCAAGGGTCAATTGGTTCAGGGTTTAACTAGTTTATTTCTTTTTTTCTTTTCTCTTTTAATTTTTCTAATGCAAAAAAAGATTGATGTAGAATAAATTCAAAAACATTGAATGAGTGAAGACCAACTACAAATTCAACATGTATAACTTTTATTTCAAAGCAAGTCATTTTTTTTTTTCATTCTTTTTACGGTCAATGTCTACATATTTTGTATTAAAACATTTAACTGGTTTAATTTGAGTAGAATAAAATATATTTCAGTTATTCGTTAAAAAGGTTTTATATTTTAAAATGAAAATTCGTTTTTTTTTCATTAATATCACTATACACTTAAATAATAGTGAGTGTAATTAGAGAGTGGAAGTCATGGAAAGGAATAAGATATTGGGAGAGAATCGATGGTTTAAGAATATGGCAAAGGGGAATATATTTTGTTTTCAAAATTTATTAAATAATAAGATTCGGAAAATTATAAATTGTGTATGAGTTCTTGGAATGTCAAAATTAAATTTTCTTTAATTATACTCCGACTGATTTTTACTGTTTTTCTTAAATTATTCTCGCTTACCTATGGTGGACGGGTTTAGTGGACTTAAAATTCAAAAACATAATGAATTGAATATTAATATATTATTTGTACTTAGATTTGAATTTAGAACGACAAGTTTATAACTTATTAACTCAATTAGTAAGTCAAATAAATTTGATGATATAGGAATTTTATTTTTTATTTACTCATAAAAAGATCAAATCTAACTAGATTTGTATTAAAATATTTTGAAATTTAAAGTAGACGAGTTTCAACATGAACTCTTATAACTTTAACCACATTCATGATAAAATATTATCCTTAATAATCTTATAAAAGAACCTCATATAATAAAGAAAGAAAAATCATAAAGAAAAAATATTTTTCTTCTTGCATCTCCAAAATATGTTTCTTTATGTTTGATGGACTCCCTAAGAGTGGTTCACATTGCTTCTTAATTATTATTAATTAAATAAGAAAAGAGACAATATTAACTTTAATATTAATTTATTGCGCACTATATGTCGAATTAAATTAAAAAATAATAATAAAATTGAATACCATAACTAACGATTATACCAAATCAAGATGAAGAAAAGAAAGGTAAATTACAAACCTAGACATAAAATATAACTTTTACATTAAAATTATATAGTTGTCCATATACAATTGGATAACTTAAAAGGTATATAAATTACTCTTATAAAAAAAAACTCAGAATAGTTGATAATCCTATATGAGAAAACATATATAAAGATTAACGATCAATTAATGATCTACCAATCTACCATCAAATCCTCTACTTCCATATATGATTTCTAAATATGTTTATTTCAGAAAAAAAAATTAACAAACCAAGATATACTTGAAATAAAATTTATATAAAAAAGAAATGTAATATTTAAAGTGGGAACAAGTACAAGGAATTTTGTATTTATGGAAAGTTGCTGACATTGATTTTTTTTCATTGGTTGTTGCTAGAAGGTAAACATTCTATTAAGTTCAGTAAGTTTATTCCAGCAAGGATCATAAAAGATAGTAAAGTAACTCTTTTTAATTTTGATTCCATTTTCACTTTCTTTATTATTTATACAATACAATATAGTCCTTGGTCATTACAGAAGGACACTTTCATTATTCTAATAATAAAAGACATCTCACCTGGAAAAAGTTATTTACAAAGTAAGACTCTGTATAGGAAAAAGTGGTTATTAAAATTTTCTTCTTGTGTTTTTCTATTTTAATATCAATTTTTATCAACTTCATAACAAATCTCCAACTCAGAACGATAAATGCAAGAGTTTAGTTCGAATTCTTGTAAAAACTTTTCACACACACAGTAATCAAGACATTATCTGTTTATTGGCATTGTTATTGCTACTATTTACCACCTGGTAAAATTAAATTAAAAAGTATAATATTTTAAACTATATATTATAGATTTAATCTAGATTATAAAAATATATAAATCTAAAAACATATTTATAATAGAAAATAATTTATCTATAAAGATACTTAGATATAAAAGTTATTAAGGTAAAGTGTATATATTAAAAATTATAAAAATATAATTTAAAAAAATCTGAATATAATAGATAGAACACTTGATAATTTGATAAACATTTATAATTGATTATATAATTAAAAGCGTGTTAGTTATTTATATATTAGTGGTGAATCTAGAACTGGATAATATTTAAGAAAAAAAAAATATGCAAAGACATCACAATAGGATGAAACATCTCTACCAGGTTAACATTCTTCTATCATTTTCAGGATATACCTAACTTTATTAAGAAAAAAATATCAGCAATACCTAAATCAAAACCCATGATGAAAATAAAAATTCAAAAAATCTATAGCGGTAAAATATGATAATTCTTAACAAAATTACTGCTCCACCAAATAATTCTTTGATGTGTGAGATCATGATTAACGAGTTTGTCTCACACTTGTAATTTTTTTTATCATATACATGTGAAACTCTAAAATATAAAAATGAATCTTTTAAAAAGTAAAAATCAAAGCTTTATGTTACTATTATGATAATATCACCAGCAACTATATAAACTATACATTGATATATAGATAAAGGATATTTAACTCGAACTTTAATATGATTTATTAGAGACTTATATATGATGTAGTCTAAAACTTAAATTAATAAGTGTTCCTAAAAATAATAGATCATGGTAAGTTTAATATAATTCAAATAGTATATTTATATGTTATGGTATGTAAGAATTTTTTAATTTGTCACTACCTGATATCTTAATTTAAGTGAATTATATCATTATATCATTAGTAAAACAAAGGAATTTATGTTACAACATAGATACTAATACTTATTACACAAATTAAATAATAGTTCACATATCATCTTATATGACCATAAATTCATATAATTTTTATCGATTTTGAAAACCATTTTTAAATCATGTACATCATTTAAACAAAATCATAAGTCAATTAAATATAAAAATTAATATTTACTTTTTTATAATAAACATCCACATAAAACCATTATAAAGACAAAGAGAAAAAGAAAAGAATTTCTTTTCAAATTCTTCTTTTTTTAGCTTAAGCAAAAATATGGTCAAACTAGAGGTTGAATTGCAGTGTTATTTTTACTTAAGCGAAAATATCATTCATTTGAGTGAAAATATCCTTTGTTTAGGCTAAAATAACACCAAACACAAGGTCTGAATAAAAGTTATATTTTTCTTGAGTGAAAATTTTCCATTTGAGAGAAAATATAGAAAATCTCATAAAATAGAACAAATCAACCTTCAAAGGTTTTATTCAATGACACTTTAACAAATATATTTCAAATAGTTCAAAATAATCAATATAATCTATAATTTGCTCAAACATTATCCTTCATTCATTTCAATTGAACTTTGGTCATTCAACCTCTATATATATGTTCATTCACATCAAACTCATAAGTTAATACAAGAAAACTATAAAAACTAACTATACTAATCCAAAAACCACATTTAAAACCCAGTTTAATAAAAATATATCTTAACATTAATCACTAAATCAACTTCTCATTCGAGAGTGTTCAATTCAAAATATTCCAAAATAATTCATCTATTAGTAAACATAAATAATATCATCGTTACATAAAAACCAAAATCTTGTGACCAAGACACCTTCATATCCAGATCATCTGTTCCAAAGATCTATCAAAAACATAATTAACTTTCCTTGTAATCCTTTATCTCAAAGAAAGTTTTAACTCAAGGACAAACTTATTCCAAATTTAAAAAAACATAACCAAATATTAGTATAAGATTAGCTAAATTTGATTAGTTAGAATTGATTCTTAACTCCCTAGTATGATCAAATTTTAAAAGAAATTAGATATATATAAATAAAATTAGAGAGAAGAGAGAGAAAAGATTTAAGAGAGAGGGATGAGGGGTGGGAGAGAGAGAAAAAATAAAGAGAAAGTGAGAATGAAGGCAGGGGTGGAGGGTTGGGGGTGAATGTCACAATCTTTACCGTGTACCATTGGTGCCTTCATTGAGGGAAAAAAAAATTATTCTTAATGATTACAATTATCATAAGAAAAAAAAATACACAAAAGTACCAAAAATTGAAAAGATAATGTTTAATAAGATACGTGATAGATTGTGCATTTGTGCATCATAACTCTACTCATTCAAAATTGATAATTATAAGTGATGGAGGGTTTTATACATATATAAGAGTTGTGGTTGGCCAACGAGGGAATAATCAAGAGGAAAATTCAAATTTGAATTCTCTTACTTCTAAGAAGGTGAAATGGATCAAGTGATACTTGTCCACTCATATTTTTAACATGTGAGCATTTGCTCTCATGCAAAAAGCATGCGTGCATATCTAACCTTAGCTTGGACATCCTAAGGTTTCTCTTGGACTTGTGTACTAAGTACAATTGAAACCCTATCAAGAACCCTTTAACCTAATCTACTCAAGACCCATTATTTGACCTAAATATAAAGTTCAAATGTCCTACACTACTTGGTCCAAATATATCCCTATTATATTTTATACAATTTATTAGAGACTAATGCTTGACCCATGATGATAATTGGGGTCACTAATGTCACCTGAGGCTCAATCTTCTTGATTACTTCAAATCAAAATCCTAGTTATTGTTCTTTTTATTAGAGATATTTCATAAGTTGTTTTTATACATTTAATTATATTCTAAAATTGACTTTTTCTAAAGATCATCTTGGGTCCAATATGGATGAGTAGAGACTTAATCAAACTCAATGTGCTTATAAGTTTCTCGTTATAACTCTAGGTCTTTTATTTCTATATTTTGTCTATATTTTATATTTGTTGTGAATGGATGAATTTTCATTAACATTTAGAAAAAATATTGAGTAAATCTGAAAAAAAAAATATACTTTTAAATTATTTTTTAAAATACAAGACATTAAAAGGAGAAAAATTAAGAATAATTAGACAAAAATTGAAACATTCAAATTTAAGGAAACAAAAATCTACTATTCGGTATATTATTATAATTTCAAAATTAAATAATTATAAAAAAGGAAAAAAAATAAAAATTAGGAACAGTTTTATATAAATTTTTATGAATTTTTAAAACATTTAATTTTTTAAAATCAAGTATTAGTTTCGAAACATTTTTATGATTTTTTAAAAATAAAATTTAATCTTTTTGGTTATGAAAAGGATTTTGTAAAAATTTTCATACTAAATAATATTCATCCATCTCATTCATGAGAATAAAACAAAAGCATATTAACCTGTTGGTAAGGGTCTTTAGAAAAAACAAAAACTGTGCAGACCCATTTGGCACCTTTTTCATCTCAGAAAGTGTGCGGTGAGGGAAATTAACTGACACACACGTGTCCGTTATAAAAGATAGTTTTAAAATTTAAGTAGTTTTGGACTAAAGAAAGTTCTTTGTAATTTTAGCTTATAGATTGAGATAATAGTTGAAATTTTATATTTCTTTAAAAAAAAGTAAGTAGACTTTCTAAGTTTAATTTTTTCTAATTATATATATAATTCATATAAAAGTTGATTATTGTTTTCAAATAAAATTAATTACCCTAAAATCATTCTTAACAAATTTATTCAAATGAAACTGATTTTTCTAGTAATTGTATTTAACAAAGATGCAAAAATTTTCAATCCCTAGGATTTGTCTAGTACTTAAAATTGAGATTTTTATCATAAGATGATGAATCTGTAAAATGTAAGATTGTGTGAAATAGTATAATTGTAAAGATCAGTCAAACAAAAAAATCTAGTAAAAAATATGTGATCAATTTTTTTCCAGATTATTTATTACACCAACCATTTATCTTAGATGAATATATCAATTCAAACTTAATTTTAATTAAAAATTAATATAACTAAAATTTTATCTTGTTATGTATGTTGTTAATAATAATATCATCTAATTAAAATTAATGTAATTAAAGTTTAAAACAAATTCTAATACTAATTTAAAATTAAGAGTCTTCACTCCAGCATCATTTACCTTATTAACAATCAGTTCCCATTTTAATTAAAGTAAAACTAAATTAAGGTACTTTGATATGCATATCTCATTTCTTTTATTTTCTTTAAGCATATGTATAATATTTTCCTTTGTTTCTTTTCTTTAGTGATAAAAAAATATTATATATATTAAAAGAAGTAAAATCTAATGTTTATGTTATGATTTCACAATTTTATAAGTTCTTCATATTCTTGTCCATAATTTCAATTTTAACTATCTTACCATTATCTAATGAATTCATTTTAATGAGTCTAAGAGATTAAATAGTGTTTCTAAAAGTATTTTATACTTAATGATCATTGTTTTGTTTTCATTAATGCATGTTTAGGAATAAATTTAAATTTTTCATTAGTAAAAGTGAGATAGATGTTTACTTGGATGAATCAAAATAGATGTTGTATTTTCGTTACTAAGTGAAATCATAGTATCATAGTGAACTTTTTAGTAAATGTGGGTGTGTACTCTTCTAGTTATAGAAATGCAAATATTGATTTGAACTCAAAATTGGTTATTCATTTTTTTTTCTAAATCCTAGTGGTAAGATTTCATATTATAATTTTTAAAATTATTTTACCTTAAATAATTAACTTTAGTCTAATGGTTTGATTCCATCTTAATTGGTTATGAAGTTTAGATGAAGTTGTGCATGATATTTTTATCATAAGAAGATAACTTATGAGAATTTAAATATTTATCTCTTATTTTTTTATACAATCACATTTCGTCTAATATTTTCATAATCTTAATACTTGATTATCTTTGAGTTGTGAAAACTTTGATAATTTTTGGATTTAGATCTTTTGTTTTTTTTGAATTTAACATGTCCAAATCTTATTAAAACTTTTCCTTTCAAATATAAATAAAAAAATTTGGCAATTCACCTAATTCTCTTAATTTAAACTTATTACTTCATAATTAGCTACTCAAAATTGAGAAGTAGCATTTCAACTTTATAATAGAGACGTCAAAGTATCAATATTCATACTTTTTCGTTAAATTCAATTCCAAATTATACCAAGTTCACCAAATTAAATAATTTTCTCATCAAATAATCTCTATTTGAGGTTAAAGACTTCTCATGCATTTTAAGAACAATCATAGTGATTGTTTCCTTTTGCAATGTTAAAAGCAACATTATTAGATAAAGTCAAATAGATAACTTTGAAAGTTTTTATTTTTATTTTTTTTTTCAATAAAAGCTCAACATTTATATTTCATTCTCTCTTTTTTTTTTCCCTTTTTTTTTTTAAGAAAGATAGATATACGACTTCTCCCATTACAAATATTTTTTGTTTGCATCTTCCAATGCTAAAGTTTATGTGATCAAAATTCTTAATTTTCTCAGTTTCTTCTTTTGAAGTTATATTACTACTATTTAAATTTGACACTATTTACATATCGTATAACAATAATGTTGGACTTTTTTGATATTAGTGGTTAAAAAATAACATAATTTTTTTATAGTTAAATTTATGATAAAATCAATATAAATTAATAAAAAGTTTATAACATAGTTTATATATATATATATATATATATATATATATATATATATATATATATATATATATATATATATATATATATAAACATGTATTAATAAAAGCACTCAACTCAGAGTCCACTGACACCCATAAAAAATGAATAATATTTTGTGTCACTAATATTTATTTCGAGCATCCCAATACACTTCGTATGCAAAAATAATGGCAAGAGGATGTTTGAAGTTCAGGAAGTTTCTCCTATTCTCTACTCCAAATGGTCACCACCAATTTCAAATTGCCATTCCCACCTAAATATGTCATACAAAATTAATATTATTTAAATATAAATCATTGTTTAATAATTACTTAGAGTTTGTGAAAAATAATGTTGGACTTGATTAATCATTGATTAAAATGGATCCTATTTTTGTATTTTCTAGTTATTTCACATTAATATATAAATTGAATTAGTCAATATTTAATATATGTTGTTACCAGAAATATTTTTACACTGGCGAATCAATTGAAAATTATTGTTATAGCATAACTTTTGAGATAATGAATACAAAACTCAATAAATTTATATACACAGTTGTTTCTGATTACATGAAAAAATAAAATTATTTTATGTTATAAATGTATATTTTCCTTTAAATTGATTGAATTTAATTTTCTTCCTTTTATTTAATCTGATATTTTAAAAAAGCTGATATAGAATATCGATTTCTTGCAATAAAATAAATTCATATCTTTGCAAAATAAAATCTTTAAAATTTTGATGAAGATAATGATGAACATTATATTCTATTCCATTTTCTCCCGCCATGTTTACTCAAACCAAAATGAAGCATAAGTTGCAAATATATCTTCCTCACTATTGCTTAAACCATCAAATAGCCACGTAGCTAACCCAAAAAATAATAAACAAATTCAGCCATCACCATGCAAGACATAGGGTTTGCAAATAACAAGTTTTTCATAGGCAATTTTAAAAGAAGAAGAAAATACTGTTTTACAAGCTAAAAATTAAATTATATACACAAATCAAGTTGTAAATTATTTTTCATATAATTCTTATAAATATAGTTATTTTTTATTTTGCACATAAACTAATTTTAGCTTATAGATTTTTTTTTTTAATGTTTGTGGAAAAACTTGTTCAAATATATGTATATCATAAGTTACAGCCTGTTTTTGCTTTTGTTGTCAAAACCAAGAAGCTCATGAGGTACCATCCTCTCTGATGCAAAAGCTCCAAGGCCAACTCCAGGTAGGACTGAGATTTTGTGAATCCACGACAGAAACAATAAATGAGACCCATTATACTTTAATTTTTAATATATATGCATAAAGAATCACATAAAATGGTATATTCTATCACATTAAACTAACAACATTATTTTAGTAAATTTTAAAAATATATTCCATTCAGTTAATATGCTGCAATTGAAATACCTCTCTTTGTTTCTTAATTAACACGTGAATTCAAGCTACAATATCAAACCAATTAATTTTTATGGGAGCAGAGAATATCAAACTAGTTAAGTAAAAATATTTTTAATATTTTATACAACAATTTTTTACACGTCCACCATTTTGTCCTTATTTCCGTGTATTATCCCATCTTCTTTCTTTTATAATTATCTTCTGCTTTATACAGAAATTGTCATAAAACTTTATCGTATAAACAACATACACTTGTTGTATATTTTTAAAAGATTAAGTTATGTATTAAATTTGTTTTGAAATTATTTGAATTCAATCTGATTTGAGAAATCATTTTTTAATACATCCTCTTTAAATCGTTTTTATCTTTTGATCGTTTATTTTAATTACAAGTGATTAATACATTTGAATTGGGTTGTTTCCAACAGTGTTTTTTTTTTTCTCCTACGTATAACTGTTTTCAGAATTATTTTAACATGCAGAAAACAGGAAAACAAGTCTTCTCATAGTTACTATTGTTTGAAGCTTTCTTGTTCTATTGCCTCAATCATAAGGAGAAAATCTCTGAGACTTGTATGAAAATTTGCATATATGTATTTAAGGATAATACTCGTACACAATCTCAAGAACTTTTTTTTTATCTTTGATTTGATTTTCTACCAACAATAGTACTATATAACTAATTCAAACTTTCACGGATCAATCATCACAGATATGTATATAAGTAGCCGACAATACTTTGGTTCTGCTGCAAATACACCGGCTCGATTTCACAACTCAGAACTCACAACCAAACAAAAATAATTACGAGATACTTCTATATATATAAAAGTAAAAAACAAAAACAAATGGCAAAAATATCTAACTATAGTTAATTATCAGTGGACAAAACCACAAGATAACTCCATCAGAAGCATTGCTGCTTCAGCTACTTCATCCCGTGGAAACACTTGTTGGAAAGAAGAGTTTTTACTCAGACTTATGGCAAAGTCCTTGAAATATTCAATCTTTCTCACCCCCTCAGATGAGCCTGGAGTAGCAGTAGCAGTAGTGGACTTGCACTTGTTCTTGAACTGTGCAAAATGATTAGCACGAGATTTCTTTTCCTTGTTGTGCACTCTTGTCTTTGCACATACTGAGTTTACGGGAGAGACCAAATCATTTGAAGCTTCAGCCATTGCCCTTCTTGCCTTCCTCTGTCTAATGCCACAGGCATTGCAAAGCGACTGCACCACCAAAATGTTGCATGTTAACAAGCTGCTGATAATAAATTGTAGTTGGTTCTTCTCAATCAACTTTACAACCGATATTCATTTGCTTGTTCTTGATGATATAGTTTGTTCAGTAGAAACAAAACTGAGTTTAATGCTCGTTCAAACAGTTTTACACAGTTTTAGCTGTTATCTAATATTAAAACTACAAGTTTAATGGTTATAGAAGTTCAAATTGGTTGACTAAAACAGTTTTAAGCATTTTTTACTGCTATCTAACTCACTGCTTAGTATCACTGTAGATAACACAACAAAACTATTTTATCAAGTTCTTATTTTAAAAAAACTATCTATTATAGTTGATGTATTGTAATGTATAATAGGTTGTACTGTGTACATTTTTTTCAGTGATCTTATTGAAAAGTTGTTAACAAAAGTGGCTTTGTTACAAAGGAAAGAGGCGAGGGAAAAGATTAACCTTAGGACCCTTAGGGCCACTCCTCCAAAGTGGGGTAGTGCTTGTGTTACAGTCCGAACAAACCCTAGTGGTGCTACTGCTGTTGTTACGAGGGCTTCTTTGGCTGTATCTGCCTTCTAGCCCTTGTGAATTCAATCTGTCAGTGGTTGGACTCATACTCCTTCTCATCATTTTTTTCATTAACCTCATCTTTGAAGACATCCATTTCCCAGACCCGTGACCATTTTTTATGACTTCCTCATCCATTTTGTACGAGGCTAAATTACCCTCACTTGTTCTGCTAATTGGATCAACCATAACTGGCTCAGGTGCATTGAGATTATTGCTTGATGATCCATCATGCAATACCATCTTCTCATCCTAAAGTCAAGATCAACATATATGTTAGATTTATATTCAGGATGAAAAAAAATCAAGTTTAACAATAATAATTATCATGTTTTATTTCACTTTCTAGAGCTTAGCGAAAGAAAAAGAGAGGCACAAAGATAGGAAAATAGAAAGAGAAACATAGAGATGGTAGATAATACGATAGCTAAGAAGAGAAAAATGAAAATGAATCAGCAGAATGCATGAGAGTGTGTTAAATCAAACTCTACTGTTTTTGTAATCAAGTAAAGAAGAATAAATTTGACCTAATGTGAAGAGAGACAAATGATTCATCAATCAAGATGATGAAATTAAGGCAAACATATATATGGTATAATCAAGTTAAGTAACCTAATCAAATTTTTTTTCTTAAAGCATAATAATATCAGTTTTTCCTGTTAATTAATTAAGACACAAGTGTTGCTTAGCAAGCTAATATTTCTCTAGTGGACAGATATATCATAAAGCTAGAACATCCAAGAAAGGGGAAGGGTATGATCTCATGGTAAAGAAATTAAAGTAACGATAAATCATGATCAAATAAATATGTAGAACATATAAAAAGGACTTGAATATATCTTGCCTGTTGATAATTTTCTCTGAAGCCTCCAATTTCTATGGTTTTCCTCGGATCAAATATGTTAAAAAAGGTAGGGCAGTCCTGATTATTAGGAGAAATGAAGATCTGGGTTTGAGGTTGTATGGAAGGAGCTGGTGAGTGGAGAGAATGAGGAGTCATGGATATGGAGAGTAAAAGAGAGAGGGAACTTAGTTGTTAAGTATGCAAAACTAATGGACAGTGGACAGTAGAGAGGGATAGGGTAGATGGTAGGTATAGGGAAAGAAGAAAAAGTGTGAAATAGGGTATGAAACAACGAATGAGAAAGAGAGTTATCATAGGGTGGTAGGGTTCTTATAAACAGAAGGAGAGGCTAAAAAGAGAAGAGTTGTCTGCAAGGCATTCACGTGATTAGTTTCATATACAAAACAAAATAAATTAAGAAGAGACAAGAGAGGGTTACAACTCCAGAATTCCACCACTTGTGGGACAAATTAAACCATATCTGCTGTTTTTCTGTCTTCCTGACAATATTATAATACTATATATTATATACCCAGTTGATTTTGACCATTCCACAGTGAAAATACATGAATTGCTACGTATATGTAAACGTATTTTCTGTATTTTTATTACATTCAAATAATATAGTTTTAAGGTCTATTGTCAAAATATATTTTTGAGATATTCTTGAAATAATTTGATCGTTCTTTTTATATATAAAAGAAAATGTGGATTGTGAGGTATTTGATGTACCGTTATAGACAATGTTGTGCCATTACTCACTGGCTTTAGATGAATCCAAGTTCATAATCTAATTATACATTCTCTCAATCACTATCACTTTCAATGTTACGACCATGGCATTTTGGTGTCTCCTCCACTTCCTATATACTTCATGAGTTACTCGTATACCCTATAAATCTCAAGGCTTCCCTTGCCCTCAAAATCAACATGCATGGTCTTGCCATGTTGATGATAACGTAAAGTTTCAAATAATGTTGAGAATGATGAAAGGGATTTGAATACCTCCAATCACTCTTTCGCTCATTTATTTGCTTTGTTGTGGCCTCGCAAACCAACATTTATTGTTTAAAGCTTCCTAAAACCATTATTAATGTTGCATGTCATTGCTAATAAGTAAGGTAAATATTCTCCTTTTTAAAATGAAGATACATAATTCCTTCTCCTCGTCGCCAACCGACTCACTAGGGCCTTTTCCTCCATCAGCAAGTTCTTGGCAAGCCCTACCTTGATTTGTAGTGGAGATTCACCATTCGGGACTTGACACCAATGTTTCTTGAATGCTCTCCATCACTAGGAATTCCTTTGGGAAGATGACTATTTCATCGTTGTGAAAGCTTTAATAAGTACTTATAGGTCTTAACATCAAGGATTAGATTCTGGATTAGATTTTAAACAGATAAGTGAATTGCAAACTACACTTTAAAAGATAAGTTTCCTAAATTATTCCTACTTTTTGGTTGGTTATAAGGAAAACACATTTGAAGATCAAGCAATATGGAAAAAATAATATTTAAAAATAGAACTAGAGTTAGAGAATGACAAGACTAACCTAGGAAGAAGAGCTAGAACAACAACTACTATAACAAATAGGACACATAAGTTGTAGAAGAAATATCATGGATTCATGGGTATGGAATGAAGGAGTAGAGTGAAATTACTCGATAAAAACTGTATATAATGTCATACAAGATGTCATTAATATACAAGAAAGTGAGGTGTTCAAAAATAATTATGGAGTCTAAAAGTATTACCGTCATCTGTCCTACATTTTTGTTGAAAAAACATTATTGAAAAGAGTCCCCCGTTAAGAAAAGTTGAAAGAAAAGGAGAATATCATTAAGTAATAATATGTGTCCACTGTGTGTCAGTAATAACTAAAGGCAACAAATCACTTGTTTATAACTTAGAGGGTAATATAAACAATTTAGGATATGTGTGATAGATGGGTGGATGTTAACTCAATGAGGCATAATAACAATATGAATAATTTTGAATAGCTTAATCTTATGGAACTAAGTCTCAAATAAAATAAGATTTGAAAGGAAATATAAATAGCAATGGTGTAGAAAATATGAAATCATAAGAAGTATAGTCAATTTTAGACATGAGATCGATAAAAAAAAATAAATCATATATATGGCCCAACTAAAAAGTTTAACATAGTTGAAACACAAAATTCTTAAGACTAACATATTCTAAAAGATGGTTCTAATGGACCAATTCATCCAAGGGTTCCTAACCACCTTTTTCAGTGACGAAGAGTCTCAACCCACACCTTCCACCCTTACACTTATCACAAAACTCATTCCTTACTCTATAACTCAACTAACTCTCTCCTCAACCTAACCCTTAACAAGCCTTAATAACAACACCAATCCAAACAAAACCACCTTCTACTAATGTACTATATAAAATCAATCTTTTATCTTAGATCGATATACTCAACGAAATCAAACAACTAACCAATTACCTCCACCACAATAATCATAGATAACATTTGAACTTTTTTCTAATAATGAAAAAATAAAGAAAATTTTAAATCTTTTGAATTGACTTTGATTCTACTTATATAACACACACATTTTCATATAGGTAATAACTAAGTCTTCTATAAAACACTATATGCGTATTATACATTATGTTTCTCCTTTATATTCATATATATACTTTGATATGTTATAATTGTTATACTTATTATATAATTCATCTACCTTTGTTATGCAAAACTTTGAAATCTCATAGTCTTATTTTTATATAAATAATCAATTCAAAATATTGTATATTGTTATTATAAAATAATAAAAAATTGATAAGACTAATAGGTTTAATTCTTGAACAATCTAAAAAACACTAGACAAATCTTATGATATAATATTTTTTATGATAATAAAATTGACTAAAATTTAAAGTGATTATTTCTTATTATGTATTGATTTTTTATATTTAAATATATATATATATATATATATATATATATATATATATATATATTTGTTAAATAATATCAATAAGTATGCGTTTAGTAACGAGCCTTATATATGTTAATACAACTTTACATAATTGATAAAGAAAAAATGTTACAACATGATTAATAATATTTCTTCTTGTAAAATTAATCCTTAATGTAAACTACATCACTTAATTTGATAATTTATTTTAAATACAATGTAAATCTTTTTTAAATTAATTATTTATATTTGAATAATATTTTTTACAGTTATATTCACACGCATACTGATGCGGAATCTCCAAACAGGAAGTGCAAAATGGAAGTCAGAAATGTCTATGACAATGGATGCAAGACTTGGGTTGTAGGATCATTCCACTCAAGCTTCAAAGAAGAACTCTTGGGTGAATTCTTGGATGAACGTGATCTTTCAAAGTTTTCAGAAAATTCGGAAAAGAAAAAATAACTAAAGAAAATGCAAGAAACGAAGATAATGCTAGGAATTATAACAACACATTGTGTCACCCAAATTCATCAGATAAGCAAGATGGTGATTTGCCACTTGTGACTTAGTCCACAAGATAAGAATCAATGCTAGAGATTGGAAAGAACCTTGCGCCACTCAGATCTATGATATAAGCAAGATGATGAATCATCACTTGTGACCTAGCTCACAAGATAAAACCCCAAGAGAAATTCTTCAATTCCCTCGTATGAACCTCGATGCGCCACCAATAGATAACTCATGAAATGCTACTTTAGCATAAGCAAAGAAGAAACATCTCTTGAGATATGACACAATTTTCAAAAAATTTTATTCATCATTCAAATATGTCAAAATGAGTACAATAGGTGTCTTTATATAAAATTCATAGTGGAAGAGAAATAAACTAGCTCATTACTTCCTTAAGTCCAAACTAAATATAGAAAAATAAAAGGAAAATTACACATTTTTTTTATATTTTTCAGATGACATTATCCTCCCATTCTTCAAGAAAATTCGTCCTGAATTCTAGTTGAGCTAATCTTCAAAAATACAAGTTGTCCTCCACGTGTTTGATAAAATGTCTGAACCGCTTCTTGAGTAATACCCAAAAGCTTTGAGTAAACCAAAACTCTAACACCAGCTGATGCGGAATCCCCAAGCCAGAGATGCAAAATGGAAAACATCTATGATAATGAAGGAAAGGCTTGGGTTGTAGGATCGTTCCACTCAAGCTTCATAGAAGAGCTCTTGGATGAATTATTGGATGAAAGTGATCTTCAAAAGTTTGCAAAAAACTCATAAAATAATTAAAGAAAATGTAAGAAACAAAGATAATGATAGGAATTATAACAACACCTTGCATCACCAAAACCCATGAGATAAGTAAGATGATGTCACATGTGACGTAGCCCACAAGATAAGAATCAATGTTAGAAACTTGAAAGAACCTTGTGCCACTCAAATCCATAAGATAAGCAAGATGGTGAATCATCACTTGTGACCTAGCTCACACGATAAGAAACCCTAAGAGAAAAACTCTTCACTTTCCTTTGATTAACCCCGATGCGCTACCTAGAGATAAGCCATGAAACACCGCTCTAGGATAAACAAAGGAGAAACATCTATTGAGATATGACACACTCAAAAATTTTAAATTATTTATTTATTTATTATTCGAATTTGTCAAAATGAGAATGAGTAGAATAGATTTTATATATAATTAATAATGAGATAGGAATAGACAACTCCATTCTTTCTCTAGATCAAAACTAAATATATAAAAATAAAAGAAAAATTAAATATTTTTCTTTTTTATACTTTTCATCATTCAAATATAACATATGTCAATTAAATAGAGTGTATACATTTCTTGAAGTAATAAATGAAATATATTATAATCTCTAATATTATGTCGTGCTTTAACAAGTAAACGAAATCTTTTATAAGTAAACACAAACAGAGCTTTGTTACGTACCTAATCTCAATAACTTTGTACATCAAGATTATGGGAAAATAATATCCAGATTACTTCTTGGTATTAAAGATAAAGATTACTCCCCGATTATTATATTCTAACAAACTGAATATAAATGAAGACAAATATAGAAGACCCACAATTATATTTTATATTTTTAAATTTTATGAGAAAACTAACATTTTATATGACTTAGTTTTTATATAAGTGGGAGCAAGAAACTTCCAATATCTTTTACTACGTGAAATCATGCTCAAGTGATGAAGTCTCAATTGTGCATTCTTCTTTTATGAATTTTTTTTAAGTTCTACCTTATTTTCTTTATAATCAAGAAGATGTTAATAAATAATATTTAGAATTTATTGTTGAATATTTCACCTCGACTAGAGATGAAGCTTTTCAATACTTGTGGATGCAAACTTCACTTTATAAGTCAGTTTTATAAGATTGAGTTAAGCTTAAAGTCCATTTCTGATATGGTATCAGAGCCTAGAGAGCTTCTTGTGATATTTCTATATTTTTATAATTTTAAAATTAACTTTCACGAAAAGACTAAAATACTCTTTAATAAAAATAAAATAAGTTTGAAGGGTTATATTCATGGATGTTGAAAAATTTGTAAAACTTTAAGGATGTTTTCACTTGGTTTTTAGCAGTGTAGTACAACAACAATGATTTAGAGATGGAGAATGGTGAAAGAGAAATATAAAGGTGTAGGGATTTGATTCGGGAGTGAAGGGGATGGAGGGTAATCTTAGGTTTTAAAATTTATGTTAGGGGTAAATTGGTCTTTTTCCATAAGGTATGGAGGTGCAGGATGATATCATGGAGGTGGAGGAATGAGCTCTCCAGAGCCTATGTTAGGTTGTTGGGCCTATCGGGTCACCTGCTATTGGACCACCCTTACATATAAGTTTCACATTCGAGTTGAGGAGTCTTGGCGTGAGAAGAGGATGTTGGAGATTCCACACCGACTAGAGATAAAACCTTCCAATAATTTATAAAGTGGGTACAAACCTCTTATAAGTAGGTTTTGTAAGATTGCGCTAAAGTTTATTTATGATATTTATTTTTTTAAAAAATTAACATGAAATAGTTAATAATAATTAATATACTCATTTATCACAACTCACATTTTCTTTTATAAGGTATATATGTATTTGATATTGAAATCCTAAATCTTAAACCATAAATTTTAAAACACTTCAATATTTTAAATATAAATTGTATTTAAATTAATAAGCTGACTCGTCTCTATTTTAGAGAAGTTAATTGCATCGTATATCAAAATAAATGATAACTGTCACATTCAAGAAAATAATCTTAACCAATTATAATTACATTAAGACTCAAAAGATAACTTAAATTCAACTTCTCTCCTAATTTGGTAAAACTTTTCATATTATAATTCTTAAAAGTTTTAATCAATCTTAACCAATTTAAAGACACATATTTTAAGACGATACGTTAAATCCACTTTCTCTCCTAGTTTGGTGCACTTTTCACGTCATAATCCCTAAAAGTTTTAATTAAAGTTAATTTATTACATTCCTATAGTTAACGATATAATCCACTTTATTTTTCAATTACCAAAAATCTTTTGAGTTAAATTAATTAATACGAATTACAAATTAAAAATAATAGTTATTAGCATATTATTTCGAGAATTTTTTTCGTTTCAAACTATTTTTTTTTTCCTGTGAATTTACATTTTTTTTATCTTACCTTAAATTTGGAAATCTTTTTCGAGTTCTTCTTTTTTTAATATTTAATCCACAATTATAGATGAACACGAAAGCTTTTGTTCTTCTATCCTATAAAAATTTACTTTAGTAGTGAGCCCATTTTAGACAGAAAAAAAAAATAGTTATTTAAAATATACGGTGATTCAATTAATTTTAGCAGAAAATATTACATATATCAATGATAATTGTCAATTATTTATCCATATTAATACTAAAATTTAGTTACACTAGTAATGAACTAAAACTGCTTAATTTTTAAAATTTAAAAGAATAAATACATAATTAAAATTTTATATAAGAATCAAAATTACATATTTACAAAATTATAAACATTGAGAATGGATTAAAGTTAATATTGCAGACTATTAATTAAGTGGTAACAATTCACTCACAAGTTGAACCACTACTCCAACTAAATCATATTCACATATATTTGAAAAGCTGTTTTTGCTATGCTATCAAAAATTGTGTTGATTCATCACATTCTTAGTTCTCTTGCTTTAATAAGTAATGAAGTGTGATGTTTTTGGAGGCATAGCAGGGATGAAGATTGTGCAGATCTAAAGAGATAGGTACTGATATAAGCAACATGTTCTTGCAACAAAACATCCAATGTTGGCACTAAGCCACGTCTGTGACTGAGACACCCTTGTCATCTATATTTATCAAAACAAAACACAGATTTTTCCCACATGTAAGCTGGATTTTTAGTTATTTGGTCTCAACTTCCTTCAGTTACAACTTGTTCTGACAGATTTTGACACCTCTCAATGTTGTGGATGATTCATATAATAAAGACATGGAAAACTTGCAAGTAGTTGAATCAAGTCACATATAAAGTTAAAATTACTTTGAATAATTTACATTTTTCATATTCAAAACATAAACAGGATCATCAAACATGCACTAAATTGAAAAGAAAAAGATGGTAAAACTTATATCACCATGAATTTCTCATACAATAGCTTAATGAAATGAAAACAACAAATAAAATCCATTAGACGATCTTGAATCATGTCATTATTAAGTCTATCTTGAATATTTTGAGTTATTTATCATATCATTCACAGATCAAATCTAATAGTATTGTTGGTAAAAAAAAAAAAAACTAATGGTATTAAATGTGAAGAGCTACATTAGAAAAAACAAATCAAATTTCATATTAATTAACATTGTCGGTTCTAAGAGACATTTATCGTCGGGTATTGAACCGACGTTGACCCAGGAGACGTTGATCATGACGTCGGTTAACAAAACTTACGTTGTGTTAAACACAACAATGTCGGTTAGAACACCCAAACCGACATGTGATTCACTGAATTAATTGCATGACTGGGTCCCAGGCCACGTTGGTTAAGGCATAAGACGACGTTGTGGAAGCATCACAACGTCGGTTGGAGGCTTTTAACCGATGTGGTGATGCACCTGAAAATTCAAAATAGATGCATCACAACGTCGGTTCAGAGGCTCCAACCGACGTTGTGATGCTTCCACAACGTCGTCTTGTGCCTTAACCGACATTGTGATGCATCTGTTTTCAATTTTCAGGTGCATCACCACGTCGGATTTGACCATAACCGACGTTGTGTTAGGTTTTTTTTTTTTAATATTCAGTTTGGATTAGCTATTACCTCCCTGCATCAGTAAACAATC
>Ga0209489_104031_pt1 | contig 27655 bp, 36 predicted proteins | sample SiratrowhiteBW_FD_187527 | JGI IMG/M metagenome (GOLD analysis project Ga0209489, IMG submission 187527) | Root nodule microbial communities of legume samples collected from California, USA - Siratro white BW (SPAdes) (version 2) | ecosystem: Host-associated > Plants > Roots > Nodule | place... | reverse complement strand
ACATTCCTTTATTTTGCTTGTTTAATTAAAGGTACCGTCTTTTGACGGGCGTTGTGAGGTGCTTGTACCTTCCTCACACGTAACCGACTCCCGGACCTGAAATCTGGTTTTTGCTAACTTGCCTTATCTTGTTTTTGGTTTTCCATAATTTTCCTTTAATAAATTATGGTGGCGACTCCTCTGTTTTGAAAATGAAAATTATTTTTTTGTTCGCCGTCCCGGTCGTGACCCCGGTTGTGACATCTTTGTTCAATATATTATTCATAATTAATGCCAAATTAATGAGGAGATTCTGCTTTAATTTCTTTTAAGTGCCTTCATGAAATAATAGGGATTTGGATAAAAAATGACCCTGGATGGAAGTATATTGTTGTGCTAAAGAGTGTTATATTAGGAAACATAGGATGAGGATCGTAGTTAAGTTTGGAAAAGTCATATAGTTCACCCGTTTCTGGGATGGATCAATTTTGAACTCATTTTTTTTATCATGAAATCGACTCTTTCTAAACTTGAATCTTGCTTACTTCTTTATTTTATTAGGCTTTTGTTAATAATTGATTACTTTTGTAGTTGCACTAATTTCCCTTATTTTGCCTAAAAAGAGAACATAAAGCACTAGATTTATTGAAAAATATTGAAGCCCATGAAGAAGGATACACAGAATCCCCATAAAGGAGGAAAAAAGGATAGAAGGCCCATGAACGAATGCAAAAAGAAGACAATACATCGAATTTGTGCCTAGTGGTACTAGAGTTGTGCTGGGCACGAGTTGGATCTTGGGCCTTGTAGGAAGAGTTACGCCCGGAACCATTAAAGTTGAGTCGGGCACGACCATTGTTCAAAAGTCTATTTAGTGATTGATTATGTTTAGACACATAGAGCCAGAGGAGAAAAAAAGTCAGCCTTAGACGACAACTTTACAAATTTTGGTGTAATCATCTTCTTCTTCCACAATTCATCTTGTATGTTTCGGGTTCTCATGTCTATGAGGAACTAAGCCCATGTTGTTGGGGTTAGATGTAACCTTCCAAAATCAATGTTGTGTTTATATGTATGTTTTTTTTTCTTTTCAATGTTAATAATTGCATTCTATACTTAATGATTGTTGTGTTGATTGATGACATGATAATTGATTTTCAGGGTGTTAGAAAGTATCATTCATAATCAGGATCTGAATCAAAATACCTAATGAAGGTTTGTGTCTAGGAATAGAACATGATTTATTTTTTGTCTTAAACCCTTGTGACAAAAGCAAGTCTTTTCCATATAATTGATCAAGGAATTGATAGTTAATAGGGAAGCTTATGCTCATTCACCTAAAGGAATTGGGGTTAGGGTATTATTGTGGGTTGACATTGGCATTAGTTAGGAAGATAAGGTAATTTTTTTATGCAAGAGAGAGAGGTATGTGATAACATATATTTTTATTATATTTTGAACCCAATTTTTACCATGAATTCAACTCTTTCTAAACTTGAACCCTGCTTATTTCCTTATTTTATTAGGTTTCTATTAATAAATTGGTTACTTGTTTTTTAGAATGGTAAGTTACACTAATTTTCCTTATTTGCCTAAAAGGAGAACATAAAGCATTGGATTTAGAGAAAAATATTGAACCACAGGAAGAAGGATACACAAAATACCCATGAAGGAGAAAAATGGATAGAAGGCCCATGAAGGAATATAAAGAAGAGACAATGCAACGTAGTAGCACCCGAAACCACTGGAGTTGCGTTGGTGTGGGTTGGATCTTGGGTCTTCCAGAAGGAGTTGTGCTCGATGCCACTAAAGTTGAGTAGGGCACGAAGGTGGTTCAACTTTTATTTATTAAGTGGTTGCGTTAGGGTTTATACACCCAGAGTCAGAGGAGAAAAAGAGTCAGTCTTGGACAACAACTTTAGGATTTTTTGTGTAATCTTCTTCATCCACTATTCATCCTGTATGTTTAGGGTTCTTGTGTCTATGGGAAACTAAACCCATTGTTGTTGAGGTTAGATGTAACCTACCAAACTCTCATGTAGTCAATATTGTGTTTGTATATATGTCTTTTCCTTTCAATGTCAGTATTTCAATTTTGCGCTTAATGCCTATTGTATAGATTCATGGCTTGACACTTTGATTCTAAAAGTATTAGAAAATATTGTTAGTAATTAGATTTGAATTGGAATACCTAATGAAAGCTTGTATCTAGGAATAGAACATTATTTGTTTGTTGTCTTAAACCCCTATGGTGCTTGCAAGTCTTTTCATATAAGTGATGAAGGAATTGGCGGATAATAGGTAAGATTAGGCTCATTCACCTAAGGACTTAAGGTTTGGGTATTATTGTGGGTTGACATTGGCATTAGTTAGGAAAAGAAGGTAATTGTTTTTATGCATGAGAGTGAAGTATGTTAAAGTCTAATCCCGACAATATTCATATCATTGATCCTTAACCTTATTCTGCCATCTTAAATTTAGCATAAATTATAAAAATATTTAATTTATTTTGCATAATTTATTTTCTCACATAAACCACTTAAACTATGGGATTGCTCTTTGGCTAATTTTATTATAATAGTAATTATTGTTGTGTATTGCATAAGTCCCTTGGATTGGGAGAAAACGATATATTTATTACTTACTACATGACTAGTGCACTTGTCATTGAACGCAAAAAGTGTTAACAATATGGTGAAGTCTAATCCTAACAATATTCATATTATCGATCCTTAACCTTATTCTACTATCCAAGATTTGACATAAAATTATAAAAATATTTAAATTTTTTGTTTAATTTATTTTCTGCATAAACCACTTAAGCTATGAAATTGTTTTTTATTCTAATATTATTATAATTATAATTATTGTTGTGTATTGCATAAGTTCCTTAAAAGAAAACGATATATATTTATTATTTTCTACATGAGCAACTGGTGCACTTGCCATTGAACGCAAAAATATGCTAACAAAGATGTCAACTTGTTCTACAAATAGATTATCACCCACTTGTTTGAGAACATGTTAAATCATATTTTTAAACAAGTAGGATTAAAATTAAAAAATAATAAGAAAATAAATGAAACTTAAATTTATCAATAATAAGTATAAGAATATATACCAGGTTCACGTTGGGTAAATTCTGAGTGGGCAAGTTTTAGATAGTCTTATACTGAAATCGATTAATGGGTATTACTTTCAGCACCCTTATATTTTCCCCTACACTCCTACTTTATTCAAATACCCATTTTGTTCTCTGCGTTTCTATATCTCTTTGAAATTGTAAAATGCATAGGTCATCTTAGTCCTTGCTCTGGAACAACAACACACAAAAAGCGAAGCAATATTATTAACGAGTATGTATTATTTACTATTAGGATTGGGAAAGATGGAGTTTCTCTTTAGGATTGGTTAATGGGGTTTCTCTTTCATAGTCCAAGTGAACTTTTGGATAAAAAATAATGTGATATTTTGATTAAAAAACAAACTTCCAAGTTGATCAATCAAAAGTAAAAAGAGAAACTATAGATTAACTAATTTAGAAGTAAAAAAATTAGTTTTGAATTCTCCAATTAGAAAAATTTCAATTGTAAAATTTAGATTGTTATAAATAAACAATTTTAAATTATATAATTCAAAACATAATATTTAATTTCTTTTAGTTTTATTTAAAATATAATATTTTAAATTATATAATTCAAAACATAATATTTTGAATTAATTAATCCAAATTCTGAACAAAGAATATTTATAACATTTATTAAAATTAACCGAGAATTAGAAAGAAAAAATCAAAATTATAAGAAACAACGCTTAATTAATGGAGAAGAATGGAGAATTTATTTTTCCACCTCATATTTTTCTTCTGGGAATATGTAAAAGTCATTTTTTATGAAAAAAAATTTAAATTACACAATTAACTTAAATTGTACAACTTAAAAACTTTTTCTTACTATCTTTTACATAAGACTTTTTAAATTACACAATAGAAAAGTGAATTTTTAACTTCCAAACTGTGAAATCCAAAACTTATAAAATCAATACTCGGAAGTTTTTTAATGCTAAAAAAATTACACAATTATTTTATTCCTTGATTTTATTGATGACACAACACTGTGATAACATGACAAGAGAGACATTGACATTGATGGCAACACGGTAATGACAATAATTTCGACTTTTAACCACTCTATAGGTGACTGCTTCTTTCTACACCTAGTTCTTGGGTCAGTTTTAAAATTGCAAAACGGACAAAAATATCTTTACTTTTATATTATGAAGACTATTTTACTCTTACACCTTAATTTTTCAAAACACATCTATTTCAACCTTTATCATTGTGTGTGCCACCTCCAAGGATCCGAGCTGCCATTTTGTTGGCCATTTCACTCTGAAATCGTCGATTAACACTGTATTTTATAACCATTTGAGGTACGCATCATCTATTGTAAGATTTGCAATGTATTTGGGAGGATTTCATGGGATCTGTAATTTGGGAGTGGGTTTTTTTTTTTCAAACTCTTTGTGTTGCGAAACCACCCATTCCGCAACTTACATAAGGATCCGTAAGGAAGTTGCGAAATGGGTGGTTCCGCAAAACATTGGGAGGTGTTCAAATGTTTTGCGAAATGGGTGGTTCCATAATACATTTGAACACCTCCCAATGTGTTCCGAAACCACCCATTCCGCAACTCCTAGATTTGTATGCAAGTTACGAAATGGGTGGTTCCGCAACTCATTTCATACTGAAATTTTATTTTTTTTAAAAAAAAATTATTTGTTTGATTTTTGTTGTTCTTGGCAGACTCATGGCTAGAACTATGGGGGCAAGTTCTCAAGGAGATCGAAGAGAAAGGCCCACAGCCTCTGTTCGAAGGGGAGATCAAAGGGGAGGAGGCAATGATGTTGTGTCTAGTGCTACTGAAGTTGGGACATTCCCTGAAGGACCTATTGATGGTTCTCTATTACTCTCTTATAGTCACCATGTTGCTTATAATCTATGGCAGGGCAAGGTAAGTATATGAGACTGAGACCAATATTTGTTATTTAGTTTTTTCATCTTATTCGTTGAATATATGATGTTATGGTTTAGGATCGAGGAGAGTTGAAAATGGTATCGCGTAGCAGAAATTTGAGTAGGCTTGGATTGCCATGTGTTGAAGTTGAGGAGCTTATTACTTATAGTGGATTGTTGCCGTTATGCAACACTAACTATGAAGAGATTGGTAAGGGTTTGCTTTTTGATTTGTCGAGCGGTGGCAAAGGGATACCAGTACCTTCCACTTGCCTTTTGGTGAAATGACTATCTCCTTAGATGATGTCTCATGCCTTTTACATATCCCTATTATGGGTCGATTTCCCATTTGTTATAATCTGGAGTTTGGTGAAGCTGCTGAGCTACTTGTTGATTTATTGGGAGTTGAATCAAGCCATGGAAAGAAGGAGATGAGACAACTCAGATGCCAACATGTTCGTCTGAGTTGGCTAAAGGATGTTTATGAGCGGTGTTGCGAGGCTGGTATATGGGATATCTAAGAAACTAAGTCTTGTCCACATTACGTGCACTTCTGTAAGAGGTATAACACCCAAATGATATCTAGCCAACTCGCATGCACATGGAAGACCGTGTGTACGTCTGATAACACATCCAAATTGCGAACTATTAAAACCAGTGCTTTGAACCTTTAAAAATTCTTCTACAATGTGCACTAATGCATATTTTGACACATATCCGATCAAATATTTATACAATGTCACGTTCAAAGTGTGACTAACAACATGCAAACTCAACTCAAATGATGCCTTGATTTCGTTATGTTGGAGTATAATGACCTTGTTCACAGCATCCCAACATGTGCACAGATCTCCCATACTATTTTGCAATATCCGTTTGAGGTTCTAATGCGCTTGTTCAACCCTACAAAACCCAATTAAAAGTTATAACGACTATAACAATATTGTCGCAACCGGAATCACGACGGGTCGGCGATCCGAAAAGAATTATAAAAATAGTTTGAAAATTTGAGAAAAGGAGTCACCACCATAGTTTATTAGGAACACTAGGGAAAAACTGAAAACTAAGGCTACGGTCTGTGAAACCAGATTTTGAGTCTGGGAGTCGGTTACGTGTGGGGAAGGTGTTTAGAACCCCTACAACGCCCGTCTTAAGACGGTTCCTTGAATTAAATAAGTAAAATGAGTGTGATTTTTGGAAATGTTTATTTTTCCCAGAAGAAGACAAAATGCAAATAACAAAGGAAATATATATTTTTTATTTTTTAGGCCCGACAAGGTTTGACCTTGGTCGTACGTTTTTCCATCGGGGATGGAAAATCAGGGTTACGTAGTTCTTTAGGAATTATTTGTTTGAGGTATTTGATATATTTTTTTTTATTTTTGGAAGTTTTGTTATATTTTATATTTTTGAAATTTTGGTATTTTTATATATTTTTAGGAGAAAAATTCGAATGAGACATATTTGACGCGTGCGGTCATTTGAATATCTAAACGAAATAATGGAACTTTTTCGAATTAAACTCCGCATGACGCGAGCGGTCATTTAGACATTTAATTGATATTTATTTTGAAACAAGATAATATTTTAAAACAAACAAAACAAATTAAATGCGAATGAACTAGGAAAAAGAAAATACATAAAATTTAATGCACAAATAATGGAGTGAAATTAACCGGCTTCTATTTGAATTTGATAAGTAAAGAAATAAGAAAAAAAAATGCACCTTTATTTTAATTTTAAATGAACTTAAAAGGCTTCTATTTGAATTTGATAAGTAAAGAAATAAAATAAAATAAAAAATTGCACCTTTTTCATTATTATTATTTCTGCACTTTTAATCTTAATTTGGGTTTAAGCCAATTGCTTTATCTATCCACCGCACCTTACATTGCTTTGGCTACTCCCTAAGTTCCTCTGTCACGTTGCCAAATCAAATTTTATTTACCATTTAAAAAGACGAGCCCAAATTTAAAGTTTTTATCCATTACGTAAGGTTTCGACTGCTTCCTCCTGCACCTCCATAATCTAAGAAAATTTACCATTTAACCCTTTTGTAAAATAATTTTATCCCATAATACCCTCCACCTTCATTTACACCCTTCACGTTGCTTCTTCCTCCACTTTGCCTCTGCACCCCATTCCACCTACGGTGGCTGCACCTCCACCTCCACTGCCAGAGCTCATACCTCACTTTGGCACTGCAAATCTACTTGTTCATTGCACCTTGGTTGTTGAGTTGGTTCTCCATTCACGTCCTGCACCTTGCTTCACGATTTTCACGTTCCACAACATGGTAACCTCCACTTCCACCATTTTAGCACCCATTCAAGCAATTGAAAAGAAGGTAAGCATCCTTGTAAGTTGAATTTTACATTGTAGTGGTAGTTATGGTGGATTGGTGGAGGAGGACGACGGTGGTGGCGTTTTTTTTCACTGTTAAACTGTTTTACGATTTGTACAAACCGTAAATCATTCGGAATTTCGAGTGACTTACGGTTTGTACAAACCGTAGAACAGTAGAAATATTATACTATTTTACAGTTTGTACAAACCGTAAAATAGTAGAAATGTTATATTGTTCTACAGTTTGTACAAACCGTAAGTCATTCGGACTTTGGAATGGCTTGAATGTTTTGTCGTTTGTGTGAATTGTAAGTTTATATGTATGCTTCATTTCAGGATTATGGCGAGAACAAGAGGAGGTTCATCTCAGCCTGAAGGTCGAGAGAGACCGACAGCCTCTATGAGGCGAGGAGATAGGCGTGATTGAGCTGGACCTGCTATTGTTCAGAATGTTCCTCGTCATGATGATGCAGTAGGATTCCCAAAAGGTCCTTCTGATCCTTCTGTTTTGGTTAGTTATGCTGATCATATTGCATATAGGTTGTGGGCTGGTGAGGTAAAATATTTATAATTTATTGTATTATTTTGTTGGTTTTATTTTAATTTGGTACATAACAATTATAAATATGAATTGTATTGTTTTATGGTTTTGTATAGGAACTGGGAGAGTTGAAGTTGATTTTCCATGGTAGAAAATTAAATAAATTTGGCGTTCCTCATCCACAAGTGTATGGTTTTGTGGAAAATTCTGGATTGCTCCCTCTATGCAATATTGGGTATGAAGTTGCTGACAAAGGCTTAATTACAACCTTTGTTGAGAGATGACATAAAGATACTATTTCATTCCATCTGCCGGTAGGAGAGATGACGATCACATTAGATGATGTGTCGTCTATTCTTCATATTCCTGTTGTGGGACAATTCCCGACATATGAAACTTTATCATATGATGAAGCAAAAGACTTGCTGATAGAGTTATTAGGGGTTTCAGAAAGTCAAGCAAATGAAGAGTTGAAAGAGAGTCGGGGTCCCCAGGTAAGAATGAGTTGGTTGAGGGAGGTATACAAGCAGTGTTGCATTGATGGGTTATGGGAGTATGCTGCTAGAGCATTCTTATTGCATGTGCTCGGGTGCACTATATTTACAAATAAGAGTGCGACTTGGATTTTTGTCCACTACCTTTCACTATTTAGAGACCTTGACATGTGTGGACAATTGACATGTCTTGCTAATACAAAACAGTTTGCTAGCTTCGTTACTCTTGTTCAGGTAAAATGTTATTGTTCATTTATTTCAATGTAATTAACTTTATATATCTTTGTTTGTTGAAAATAGTTAAGTTTGATTTATTTTTAAAAAATGTAGGCATGGATTTACAAGCACTTTCACTTTATAGGAAAAAAGATTGTGAATTCCAAATATGATGAGGAGATGCCACGGGCAGCTCGGTATGTTGTGGGACGTCATATTTCGAGGTACGTTGAGGCCAGGGCCCATTTAGACCGGTTGACATATAGTGACCTTATCTGGATGCCATATCAGCCGCATCAAGTAGTTCGACCATTTGAGTCGATATCATTATTTCAGGGTTTAATCCGGTATGGGGTGAACATTCAGAGATATATGCCAGATCGTTTATTGCGGCAGTTTGGGTACGAGCAGAGGATTCCAGATACTGTTCTGCAATATGATGGTGGTGTTTTTTAGGATATCGACTATAGGTGGCTACATTTTGCTGATCATTTGGTCAGTGGTCTTACCGCAGCTTCCCAGCCACATGCATTCTCAGTTGACTACATGGATTGGTTTATGCATATCTCTCATCCATTCATTAGTCCTCGCCCTGAGGAGGATCTACCGCATGTGGCATCCCGAGCTCGTCCTCGTAGTCTAGCTGACAAAGACCCACCACCCCTAGTAGATTAGGACCATGGTCCAGTAAGTAATCTTGTTAAAATTTATGTTATTGTTTGCTTTGCTTAATGTCCATTAATTTCATTTTGCAGGGTTTATTTAGACATCTTGTAAACATCCTGCAAAAGATGATTGATTGTCGCCAGGTGAGTGAAGGCACTGAAACTTATTAGAGCACTCAAGATGCATTGGAGATAGCTCAACGAGGTGCTCGTGAGGGAGCTGTATATACACGTCGTTCGAGAGCAGTGCGTGGCAGGAGGGCATGACCCATATTGTTATTTGTATTTGATGTTACGCGTGATACTATATTATCTTTTATATTTCGTGTTGTATTATGTGGAATAACACTTGATCCTATTTGGACATCTTTTATTTGTAATATGTGGAATATTTAATGTTTTATTATTTAGAACTTTTTATAAGAAGAAGTAAATAACATTTAAATGAACATGATTAACTTCGAATAATAGTTTTACAATAATCAATCATCTCCAAGATTGATGTGGAACTGATTAGCTTGTAACATGTTTGTAAAACTTTGCAAGCGACCCACGTAAAATGATGACCACAATCTTGCGTCTGCATAACAATACTTTGACCAAAACATGTCCACTGTAGGTAAAGGACAACCATCCTGTAATATGACCTGGGAAAAAATGGTTGTGTTATTGCAAATCGTTGCATTATTCAAAATGGTTTTGTTATTCAACATTAATTATTACACGTACCTGGACAAAATGTGACCAATACACATGGCCTATATATATTATCCGATGCAAATGTACCGCATTTGGAGGTGTACTTCTTATCGGAAAGATGGTTATGTTCTGCTTTAGTGATAAGCAAACTAATATGACATTATATCTACTAGCAATGGCATAACCCATATCTGGAATCGTCATCCATTTGTCCACACCAACCTGCATGTTCATAAATTGACATATTATGATCATTATACTATATCTAAATTACTTAAACGATGAATTTAAACAAAAGTACTTACAGTTGACGATCCTTCAACCAGCAATGACTTCTTCAGTTCCTCAACTCGATCAAGTCCACCTAAAATGGCAGCATATTCATCACACCAAGCACAAAGTTCTTTGTACAAATCCATTCAAACCAATGATCATGATTCTTCACCCATACCCAAAAGTGCAGCAATACAACGATATCCACAATTTCCATCTGCATTGACATCAATGAGTTCTTTGATAAATGGGTGAGTCATTGGATGAAATTGATCAAGCATTGGAACAACATTTGAACCGAGTGCCAACTTTGATTTCCCTTTAGATCCCTTAAAGCAACTATCATCGATTGAATGAATTTTATCAACATGCTCAAAATAAGATGGGTTACGTTTTATTGACCTCTCCTGCATTTTTTGTTGACGAGTTTGTGAGCCTTTAGTTTTGACTTTCTCCCTCGGCGGACACATGGATGTCATATCAGGATAAGAAATCTCACGCAGTTTGTTCTTAATTGTAAGTTTTCCTCCCATATCAAGCTCTTTGAATCGATTAGCAATGACATCAAATTCTTGTTGAATTGACAACTCAAAAGATGACTGACTTGAGCAAATGTCTAAGAAGCTTAGTCTAGTCCACATAACATGAACTTCGTTAAGTGGTATGACACCGAACTGATATCTAGCTAATGAACAAGCACATGGCAATCCATGGGTAGATCTGAGGACACAACCATAATGCTGACTATCAAAACCCACTTCATTAACTCTCAGTACTTCTTCAGCCATCTGCACCAAAGCATACTTGCTAACAATACCCACCAAATGTTTGTATAATGTCAGGTTGAATGTATGACCAACGACATGGATACTGATCTCAAAAGAAGCTTTAATTTCATTATGCTGAAGAATAAGGACGTTGTTGATTGCATCCCAACAAGTACACAAATCTCTCATGCTATTTTGCAATATACGTTTAAGATTCCAATAAGCCTATTCAACCCTGTAACACAAAAAAACACCGGTAATATCTTATATAATTCATCTAGCAATAACTTCTTTTTACAAAAATATTAAGAAATATACCTATTTGAGGTAGTGTTGCCCAAATGCATGACCCTATCTGTCCAGGCCCTAACAAATTTCTCCTTGTGAGGAATGAGCCATGTCTTCTTCACATAATCAACAAACAATGGCCAAGATGAACAAACAGATTCAAAGCCTTTCACAATTTCATCATATGCATCACATTTATGACAATCCACCACAACACCTCATGCATTCATTACAATGTCCCATGCGTCCCTAGAATCAACGAACATTTTACATTTGGCTTTAACATTTTTGTTAATGTGAAACCGCATAGTATGTTAGTTGCTTCAGGAAAAACAACACTGATTGCATTCATCAAAGCAAGATCTCTGTCACTGACAATGACTTGAGGGTACATATCTCCCCTAAAAAAAACCTTTTCAGTCTCTATAATGTCGATATGAAGTTATTTTCACGTTCTGTTGAAAGTAACGCAAAAGCAACTGAAAAAGTTAACCCGGTGGATATGACACCAACTATTTCAAGCAAAGGAAGCCTATATTTGTTGGTTTTGTATGTACTATCCATCAATACGACAATGTTAAATGCATTTAACAACTTAACTGAATCAGGATTTGTCCAAAAGACATCACCGACAACCTCTAAATACTCATGACACCTACTCCAGTGAATATAATTGTCACGTTCCAGTAACATCATTAATTGTTGCAATTCAGTTCTTGATCCTCTTAGAGACCTCTTGTATGTATATCTAGGATTATACAATTGCTTGATTGTTGTCACATTGTCTTCATTGTTTTGTTTCAAAGTCAGCAATATATTTGACAGCTTCACAAGACTCTTTGTCATGTCAACAACCAAAGCATGTTCAACAGGTTTTAATCTGCCCGTATAAGGGTTTCCAACTAATGTCTCAGCAAGATCATGATTATGTAATCCACATATGACCTTCAACACCCAGCCTTCTCCATTTGAAATGGGTTTACCTCGCAATCTAAACGGACAATCACACTTTCTTGTCCCTGTTATGCTAACCTTCAAATCATTCCTGTATTTTCTATATTTGTCACTCCTTTCACACCCTAACAATACAAATGTCTTCATTCCTTGTTGACCAGTTGCCTTATCAGATCTCAATATGACAACCACAAATCCAAGATGAAAAGCAACCTTCCGCACCCATTCAAGTAAATTATCTCTAGTAAGAAATACCTAAATATAACAAAATTTCAAAGTCACTATCCCAATTTATCCAATAAAAACATTCAATATAAGTAAATTCATTTACCTCATTCGTTGAAAAATGTAAACCATATTCATGTTCCTTAACCATAACATTACTTTGATGTGCTTCTTCCATATCTGATATCTTATCTACTTCTTCAGAAACTTTACTCAAATATTCTCCTTCCATGATAGACTAAAGAAAAAATTTAAAATAATCACATTAAGAAATCAAAACAAACATAAAAATTCAAGTCACTTCCATATTACGGTCCATAGAAACCGTAGAATAAACTACATATTACAGTTTCTAGAAACTGTAAGCATTTGAATTTTTTTAATTGCTTACGGCTTCTACAAACCGTAAACAGAAAAAATGTTCTACGGTCTGTACAAGCCGTAAGCAGTTAAAATTCAAATGCTTTACGGTTTCTAGAAACCGTAATGTCTACTTCTTTTACGGTTTCTACAAACCGTAAAGCATCACACCTTACGGTTTGTACAACCCATAGAGTTCTCTTATACACCTATGCACTTACGGGTTGTACAAACCGTAAGCTCTTACGAATGTTAAATTAACTACGGATTGTGTAATTCATAAGAGTCATATATCTTGATTTTAAACTTACGCCTTACAGAATCCGTAAATATTTAACTTCTACGGTTTCTACAATCTGTGAAAATCAGAAAAAATGAATAACAGATACCTCGACGAAGACGACTGTGGTTGTTTTTCAACCACCCACAACCACCGACGGCCACCCAAAGTGCCTTCAACCCCCCACTCCAACACCGTCGGAATCTCCCACCATTGCGACACTTTCCACCACCGTTCATAACTGCACTATACCTCTTCAATGGAAAACCTTCTTTTATAGCAGCAGGGATAATTTTGTAATTTACTGATGTCTATTATTGGAATTTTGAAAATTATGGAGGTGCAGGAAGAAGCAGTCTAAGGTTTCCTATTTTTTAAATTATTATAAGCCCGAGCCCAAACGATGATTCTTTTCAAATTAACCTAATTAGGTTTACTAGCAAATATGTTTAGGAAAGGGAAAGAGGGAAGCGCCATTCCATTCTCCTCTCCCTTTTTTACCAAAATTCAAACTCCTTTCTCTCTTCTCAAGCCCTAACCTTATTCAAACAAAAACAGTGACGGCTTGATGATGATTGTGAGTGGCAGCGAGGTACTATAAGAAGAGGGCAACGGTGGTGGATACAGTTTCAGCAGCGACTCGCAACAGTGGCTATGGAGAAGGCGCGCAACGGACGGAAGGGCTATTTTTTGGTGGAGAAAAATAAAGGAACGGTAGGGGCGCAAGGTGGCTTGGATGGGGCTGTTTTATGGTGGGAAAAATTAGAGGAACGGTGGAGGCGCGGTGGTGATAGGGAGACGAAGGGGGGGAGGTGCTGTTTTGGTTGTTAAGGGTGAAATAATTCATGAAAATGCGATTTAGTAGGCAGCTCTTTATTTGTAGTGTTTATAGTTGTTCACGCTCTCATTCGACAACTTATATTCGATTTTGGTTTTGATTATATTATGAGAAAGTGTATATAGGTGAAGCAAAACAAGAGTGATAAAGTCAAAATTATGCAACTGAAAATGTAATAGAAAAAGCAAAAGGCAAAAAGAAACATAAATAGGACACTAATAACCTCTTCACACCTTCTCTTTTTGCTCTGTTTCTTCATATTTCCATTGCCTTTTTTCAATTGCTTTCTGCTTTTCTTTTGACCGATCTATTTTGTGCCAAGGAGAACTTCGGTTTTGAGTATTGTTTTCTTTTACTGGCACCAAAAGAGTGGAAATGAACAAGGAGCCAGGGAAGCAACGTGGGTGCCCGGTTTCTCTCCCAATCTTCCTTCAAATGCAAGTCAGTCTATTACTTATGCCCAAGTGAAACCATAACAAGTTCTCTGTGTATTTCCTTTTGCTATGCAGAGTGTAGGAATTAGAGTTCAATAGAAAAGAAGGAAACCTAGTGAACTGAGAGGCCTCCCTCGGCCCCCTCGTGCTGTGTGTATCATTAACAAAGGTAAAAAACAGACTTGAATCCTTCCTTGGAGCGTTGACTCTTCTGTTTGAATGCAAGGTGACATATGCAGAAGGAGGCTGGCTATAGAGTGGAGGCTCCAACTTGTTCAGTTGTGAGAAACATGGCAAGTTTGGAGTTTTGTGCTGAGGGTGATGGAGTATTCGATACGGAAGCTTCTCAATCAATTTTTTTGTCTTTTTATTGTTATCATTACTATCATTTATTTTTAATGGAAAAAAATGTAAAATGAAATTGATTATATATATTGTTTTAATAAAGAAGGATAAAAATCTAATAGAAAGATAAAATTAATTACAAGATTGCATTTTTGTTTTCCTAAAATGAAAAATAAAACCAAATTTGTTTATATTTTGCTTAAGAACAAAAATAAGAGAAGAATGAAATAAACATGTTATCTAAAAAGAAGAAAATAAAATTCTAAATTCAAACTAAAAAATTTTTTTTATTATTTTTTTAAATGCTAAAGAGAAAAGAAAAATAACTGCGAATTTAAAGAAGAAATAAAACTCAAAATCTTTTTTTGTTAGAAACTTTCCTTTTTCTTAAAAAAATATCCATCCGAAATTAGGTGTTGACAAATATAGTTACACTAATATTAAACAACAAAACATCTTACAAGTGAGATTGCCTAAGTGCATAAAGTTGTCTATCCATGCCTTCACAAATTTCTCCTTATGCGGAATCAACCATGTCTTCTTTACATATTCAACAAATAATGGTCATGGCTCACATACACTTTCAAAATGTTTAACACAATCCTCAAATAAACGAACATTTGTTGAATCAAAGATATTTCCCCATGCCTCCATAATAACATCTCATACCTTTGTCGTATTAACTAGCATTTTACATCTTGCCTTGACATTCTTATTGATGTGAAACTGGCATAACAAGTTATGAACTTCAGGAAATACAATGTAATTGCATTCATTAAAGTCAGGTCTCTATCACATACAATCACTTCAGGATGATCGACCGTTACAAACAACCCTTTCAATTTTTGCCATGCCTAAACAAAGTTGTTTTCACGTTCATTGGATAATAAGACAAAATGCAATAGAGAAAGTCAAGCCAGTAGAAGTCACACCAACTATCTCAAGTAATAGCAACCTGTACTTATGTGTTTTATAAGTGTTATCCATTAACAAGACAATGTGAAATGCATTCAACAATTTCACAGAATCAGGATGAGTCCAAAACACATCACTCACAACCTCCGAAGACATATGACACCTACTCCAATGAATGTATTGGTCACGCTCAAGCAACGTCATAAGTTGTTGCATTTCTGTTCTTGGGCCTCTAACTGATCTCTTATAAGTATATCTAACATTATACAACTGCTTGATTGTGGTCACATTATGCGCATTTTTCTCCTTCAACGTTAGCAAGATGTTTGCCGGCCTAACTTGACTCTTCGTCATGTTCACAACTAACTCATGTTCATCCTTCTTTAATCTTTCTGCATAAGGATGACCAACTAATGTATGTGATAATGCATGATTGTGCAAACCACATATGACCTTCAACATCCAACCATCTCCACGGGAACTTGGTTTAGCCCTTAATTTAAAAGGACAATCACACTTCCTTGAACCAGTAACACTAATGTCTACTACTGTTTTGTATTTCTTGTACTTAACACTCCGTTCACAACCTAATAAAACGAATGTTTTTCTTTCAGGTTGTCTGTTTGCTTTGTCTGATCTAAGTATAACAATCACAAACCCAAGATCAAATGCAACTTTACGAACCCATTCTAGTAAATCATCTCGTGTTGCAAATACTTATATAAAAACTACTAAATATAGATTTCAAATTTCATACACAAATGGCACATTAAAATAAAATTACCTCATTAGTCATGAAATGATTGGCCAAATCACCACCATCATAGTTAACTAATTGTAATTCTTGCATATTATCAACTTCATTAATCATTTTGGACAACTGCAACAAAAATCAGCATCATTAAATTCAAATCTTCAAAAATATGTTACGGAACAACCTGTTCTGAAATTCATTTCTTGTTCCGAAACAGGGTGTTCTGCAATTCAAATATACTGTTCCGAAATGACCTGTTCCGAAATGTTATTATGAGTTCCGGAACAAGTCATTCCGGAATAGTATATTTGAATTGCGGAACAGCCTGTTTCAGAATAGTGACTTATACCTTTACACTATTCCGGAACAGGTGGTTCCGAAACATAAAAAATTTATTATGGAATGGATCATTCCGTAATATGTTAGCACCTCCAAATTTAATATTCTGGAACACTTGGTTTTATAATTCATTCGTAAAACAAAAATATTGTTCCGAAACACGTGTTCCAAAATACCCCAACCCACCCTACTTACCTCGAATGACGTTCCACCACTGTTACTCTGTCGTGCCGCCACAGTTCCACTCCTTCGCCGCCACTGACGATGCATAGTACCAACCCACACTACCTTGAAGCATCACCATCTCACCTTTCGTCTCTCACCTCCACCATGTACTATTTTATTATTTTTCAAACTGAAGGACACTATGATAATTTATTAAAGGCAGACTTGGGATTTTTTTAAATTTTCGAGGCACCCAAAAACACTTAGAGGTAGAAAGAAGCTGTCCTCCATAGGTGCACATGAGAATTATGGGGTGCAAAAAGAAATAGGCTAATTAATAATAGAAGTCCAAACCGGGGTTTAGGCCCAAAAAGATTAATAGGAGCCGAATGCAGCATCCTGTGAAAACTAGACAGAAATGAAAATAAAGAAGCCGACATTGAAGGAGCGGTTCTGACTTTTCCTTTTCCCTCTTAATTGGAAAAGCCACGATACGAGAGACTCCAACCCTCTCCCCAACTTCAACTTTACCACTCCCAATTTTCTGCAACAAAAACAAAACTCTGAGAGAAGAGGAAGAACACAATGTTCAGGCTTGCGGCAAAGAGACTCTCTGCTCTCTCCAACCCCTCGTGCCGACCCTACCACGCTGCTTCCGCTTTCCTCTCCCGAAACGACGTCGTTCATCACCCCAGATCCCTGCCTTCCTCTCACCTCTCCAATTTCCTTCTTCCCTTCAGAGGTTCCGATTTACCATTTCCCCTCTCTTTTTACTCTTTCCAAAACATTATTTCATGTTAATAACCAAATTTGCGTTATTTTCTGTTATAGCTTCTTCAAATTTTGATTCTTTATAAGTTAATTTTTGTTTAAGTAAACTAATTTGCAGAAAATTCTCTAGTATAGCTTCTACAAATTTAGATTTTTTATTTGTTTATAAGTTAATTTTGACTTTTGAAAAAAAATTCTCTATTGTAGCTGATGTGGTGCTGCAATTCCGGTCACACTACAGTTGCCATTGCTGATCCTTTGCTAAAACGTTACCAACGCACATTTTATTATGGCACTATTTTTATTGCTTGAATTATATTAGAAACTACAAAATTATTGGTGAAACTAGTTAGGGGCTTCTTTGGATGAATATTTCCATATTTATGTAGTTTCTCCAAATTTTTATTTTTAACTTGTGCACGTATTTAAGTTGATTTCATTTTTGTTTTCTTTTTTCTCTTCTACTAAAAGTGCTTATTGAGAAGTTAATCCAAACATGTCCTAAATAAAAAGTGTGACTAAGATAGCTAATGAGAATAGTGTTGCTAGTAATTTCTCTTTATTGTCTATAGTATTATAGTATACTCCTGAAAAGGAGGAAGCTTGTTGTTTTACTTTGGGGTTTAGTTTTGTGGTTTTTAATTGTGCCTATGCCTAGTCTTTGTACATTGGATTCTTCAACTAGGTTGAACCATTCCTCTTGTGTGGTAATTCATACACTAATTCCTTTGGGTTAAATATGTTTATAGTCTACATAAAAAAAAATGTTTGATTTGGTGTGTCATTTATGGAAATAATATATTTCAGGTGTTAAGTGGAAGGAACTAAAAACAAACAATTTGACAATTCCCTTATTTTAATGTCTAAAAGAGTATTTAACTCGTTATTTAACTAAAGGAACTGAATTAACTGCTGTAACTTGATTTTGTCTAGGTTATTCTACCGAATCACTGATCCACACACAAAAAAACAGCATTATTCCTGAGATTACAGCAACTATTACTGCTGTTAAGAACCCTACTTCCACGATTGTGTATGATGAGCACAACCATGAAAGGTTTCCCCCAGGTGACCCTAGCAAGAGGGCATTTGCTTACTTTGTCCTTACAGGTGGTAGGTTTGCTTATGCCTCTCTGGTCCGTCTCTTAGTTCTCAAGTTTGTGCTTAGCATGTCTGCTAGTAAGGATGTTCTTGCTCTGGCCTCACTTGAGGTTGACCTCTCCAGCATTGAGCCTGGCACTACGGTGACCGTTAAGTGGCGCGGAAAACCAGTGTTCATCAGGCGCCGAACAGAGGACGATATCAAGCTGGCAAACAGTGTTGATGTTCTATCTCTTCGCGATCCCCAACAGGATGCAGATAGAGTGAAGGACCCAGAATGGCTCATTGTAATTGGGGTTTGCACACATTTGGGCTGCATTCCATTGCCAAATGCTGGTGATTTTGGTGGGTGGTTTTGCCCGTGTCATGGATCACATTATGATATTTCTGGCAGAATAAGGAAGGGACCAGCACCATACAACCTGGAGGTTCCCACCTATTCCTTCTTGGATGAGAACAAGTTATTGATTGGTTGAAAATGTTTGTTCTGCATACAAATGAGATGAGTTTACAAATTTTTTTTAATACATTTGGATAATGTTATAATGTGCCTTAAAGACGTCTTTTACCTTAAAAGTACTTGTTGACTGTGTTTAGCAACTGGTTTCTGTAACTTAGAAATTGTAACTGTTACCTTTTGGCGAGACCTGTATCAATAATCGCTAGGCTTTTGCTTAGCATGTGACAAGTTCAGGAATATTAAATTTCGCATCATGTATAACATTTTTAATACGATTTTGATTATTAGCTTTTGTCAAATACAAAATATTCTTTAGCATTCTGATTCTACCGCCTGAAGAAATAGGGTCATCTTTCAAAGACGCCTTTAACATACACCATTCCTTTTTCACTGAATTTGAGTTCCTTCCTCATTTGTTCGACCTGTTGATCATCACCTTGGGCAATGATCTCTGATAAGTTTCCATCATCTGCAACTATTATTTTCACTTTAATCTGCTCCTTTCTGGATGCTCGAGTCCAGTAATAAACGCCTCTGCATTAACCACCGAATGTATTTGAGTATCAGCATAGCAAGACAATAACAGCAAAATCTCAGCTGAACCTCCCTCACAACAAAGAACACAATAACCATAATGAAAAGGAAAATAAAGTGTAGTGTAAAGTTTCAGTGTAATCACTTACGCCAATGGACTTAAGGTGGTGATCCAAAACCAGTTGTTGCCAAAATCTGGGAAGGTTATGGTAAGCACAAGGGCCACGCTTGCCAAGCTGATGCAAGTGCAGAAAGTTAGTAGTGCAGCTTGACCCCTGCTTGGAACCATCTGTCCTTCAAACCTGCAAGGGAAAATGGGTTCAACATTTTAGCTTGCTCACAACAAAGCATCTGTAAGGAAGACATGGGATTTGCACCCCTGTATGAGTATTCACATAACATAAAAAATATTGGGAAATCTCAGAAAAGAAAAAAGTAGAAAACAAAAAGAATGAAAGAAAGAAAACGGTATCACCAAATTTGTCTTCAAGAAATTTGATAACAGAAACCATGATCCTTGAAAATGAAAAATCCCACCATAGTTTTTTAGAGCATCATCACCAAGGGAGAACCTTAAATTACTTTTTATCGGACCATCTTGACACATCAAAATTAAGAACTATGCAACTTTTTATTCCAACAATAAACTCAACAGGAACTGATCCCACATTATTCTGAGCAATAAAATTATTAAGAGCACATTCTTACATAAGAACTATTCTTGGATTTTAGCAAACACCTCCTACCCGCTCCAATGGTGAACTTGGAAAAGGTGAATTCTTGTGTGTAAGAACACATCAGAACTGAATATAAATACCAAGAGATTTAAAATACACTTATCATGTAAATATTTATCATACATAATCACACATTATCATCCATGGACAAGTTTGTTGACTATCATAATAACAATTCTAAAAGTCAATCCTGTGATGAATGTTCATTGGTTAATAATGTAAAATACAAGAGTTGATGAAAATTAAACTCTTTCTATTATTAGGGACTAACATGGATGCTTAACTTTCCTTAAAAAGTTTGAGGCCTCAAAATACAAATAACCCTGATAAGCATACTCATAATTCCTGTGAGAACTTTTTATAAACGGAAAACCACTGCAGTTTCCAAATGTGATTGAATTTTGGTGGGACAAAGTTCAGCCCCCTTTCTTTTTAAAGAACAGTTAAACAAAACATTTTGTTTCCTAATTATAGATTGATAGAAAGGTACCAAGAAAAATCCAAAGCAAGCAAGAACATGCACAATACAAGAATGAGACTGTGACATACGTGATTGTCTCTCCCCTATCAGTAACTTCAAAGTTGTTACGAGTGAAAAACGATAAAATCTCCCCAGCAACCTGATTCGGTGCCTTCTTTTCACCTTCACCTATAAACGTCTTCTGCACAATCTATTTCCCCATCCACCAAAACACACCAAAATAGTCAATGCAACAAAAGAAAAGGGAACAACCTGAACAAGAAAAGTGCTAGTTGCATTAAAATTGATTCAAAACTAAAAAAAAAAATTAGAAACAGGGTTTATTAAATGAGATAATAAGACGTATAAAACTGTAATTTTTGGTAGGTTTAATTACTCATCTTATTCTTTTATTTGTACATCTTTTATGTTCTGGTTTCTAAACTTAAAAATTAGTCATTTAGTGTTTTTCCAAACATATTTCTTAATCTGTATTAGTCTTTGTCATCCGAAATTATAGAGACTAAAACAGTTAATTAAGGACTAACACAAATTGAAGCATGTGTAAAGAATCAAAGAAAGAAATGCATTGAAAAAAAAATAAAAAAGAGTTTTGCTAGCATTTCTTAAACAAAATCTACCAAATAAACATGGAAATTACCTTAGACTTAACAGAACGTTTAATGAGAGACCAAAGGCCAGGCACAGAGATCACAAAGAGACCCAAAGAAGTGTAATAGCTAGCCAAAGAGTAGCCCACACTATCAGCCAAGAACACAAGACTATAAGGGTTTTGCTGGTGTTGGTGGATGAAGAAGTCAGCAAGAGCAGAAGAAGAAACCAAAGGGTCATGGAGTGACACATGAACCACATGTTTCCTTGGCTTTCTCTGATCCATCTTGAACCTCACCAAAGGGTCTACTTGGTGGAGGTTAAGGCCTCTGGTTTTGGTTGAAATTGGAAGGGAACATAGAGGGTGTGGATGAGGGGCCAACAAGGCCTTAGTTACTACCATTGTAGTTGAAGAAGATGGAACAGATAAGGTGGTTTGGAGTTTAGAAAAAATGGTTATGTTGCATAAGGGCTTCTTAGTAGTTGGATTCGATGATGTTAAAACAGAGGTTGTTTGAGACGATGTCTTGAAACTAAGTGATGAAAAAACGAAGCCAAAACGGGGCCACGTTTGGGAAACGAAGAAAGGATGACGATCGCACATTTGTGATAACTAGTTATTGTATTGTAACCCTGTAAGGTTATAATTTTTTTAAACTATTTTACAAATATGAATTTAGTAGTTTTACAAAAATATTTATATTTGGTATATATGATAAAAGAACTCCAACTAAGTATATATCTTTTATTTTTTTAAAAATATTCCTTTAATTTGTTAAATATATTATTTTGAAGATTTATAAATCTAAAATAATGAAGGCAAAAGATTAAGTTAAAGGTATTCATTAAAATATTTAAATAAACACATTCATAATATATAAAATCGTGTTTATAAGTCTTTAAAAATGGAAAATTACAAAAAAGAAATATTCCAGTACTATTTTAAACTTAAAATAAAAAATATATCCTTAAAAACAATAATAAAACCACTCTTATATAAAAAAATATTTTATAACTCTTTAAATATGGAAAATTGCAAAAAAATATATTCCACCGCTTTTTTAACTTAAAATAATAATAAATATATTTTTAAAAAATAATATAAAATCACTCTTATATTATATCTATTTTGTAATATAAATTTTATATTTCATAAAAGAACCGAATTTTAAAACTTTAAAGATGTTCGCTCTAGATAAAAATAAATAAATAAATATTTTTAAAGTTTGTTAAAGATTTTACGACAGTTTTTTTTACAAAATAATAACACACATGTTTTTAAGTTATATATATATATATATATTTTGTTACTAGACTCTTAGGTTGTTGTATAGACAATTTCTTCTAACTTTTCATAAGAAAAAGTTGTTTTGAGATTTAATTGTTATAACATTAGATTGTACTAATTAATTGATAGTTTTATCAAACAATGATTTATTTATCACAAGTGATAAAATTTAATTATATTTTACTTTTTTTAATTGTATAAAACCTTTTATTACTAGTGTTATTTTTTAATCTTTTTTTTTTCACAGTGTGATATTTCTTTTTTTTTTTCTTGAATACCACTTGCATTTAAATATCTTTTGATTTTTATAAACTATCCAGCCACTACATCTTTGGTTAAGAGGAAAGAAGAAGATGAAGTTTTATGGAGAAAGACTCTACACATAAAAAGTAGAATACTAATATTTTTTTCCTTCTTCTTAGTTTTATATATAAATATATATTGTATAAATATATATTGTATAGTTGTAGTTTCTTTTGTAATTGTTGTAGGTTTTTTAGAGGCATATGTGGACTTCCTTTGAGCTTGGGTTTGGACTTGAAAATTTATTCAAAGAATCCTAAAAGTTATCTTCAAATTTGGCTAAAAACTAGAGGAGAATAATGTGAAGAGTACAAGTCTCATATCACCTAGAATAGGCCATTTTTGTAATCGCCTTGTTTGGTATGTAGGAGCTCCGAATTTTCTCACTTTGCAGCTGCATTTTACTTTGTTTTTATGTCCCACATTCCCTAAAATATGAAGAATAAGAGGATTATACATTTATAAATAAGACACTATCTCCTTGTACAGTCACCCTGATTGACTCCTCTTGTGTGGGCTTGTTAGTTTTGGACTAGAGATGGATGAAGGATTGTTGAAGCATTGGAAAGAGGAGATAGACTTGCTGGAACTCATGAGGAAATGAAGTTAGAAGAGATGAGACCAAATTCCAACAATGCTCTAGGTTAGACTTTCTCAAAGGAATGCTAACATATAAGAACTCAAGAACAAGTGGACTGCAATTTTCGCAAAATTTATTCACTCATTCAAAGTTAAATTTATAAGAGGTCTAGATAATTATTTATCATATTTTGAAGCTAGCCACATTTTGAGCATATTCTGAAAGTTTAAAATTTAAATTAAATTTAAAATTAAAAACTCTCTAATTGCAAGTTGCCAAGTGGACATCATGCTTGCTATGCTTGGCTAAAAAATGCTCTTCATTTAGAAGCTGCCAAGTGGCTTTAAATCCTCTCTATTGTCGTGAAGACATGTGACAATCGCCTCTTATAGCTACAATCCTTCAAATCAGCCCTAAATACCGCACAAGCCCTAACCTTTGTCCATGTTAACCCTTATTTATGCCATTCCTCTATGAGCTCCCTTTTTTTGGAATTTCTTCCTTTAATTTTTTATGATGAATTATTCTAAGTTATTCTAAAATATTTACACAAGTATAGGACTTGTTATCAATGCTCCATGTTCTTCATAGGAATCTCTTCATGGTTGAATTAGGCCCAAGGAACTGTTTAGAGGCCCAAATATGCTTAGACAAGCCTAATCTTCTATGTCGTTTCTGGTGAAAACTCAGATTGTGTCACTTTTATTCTATAACTTGAGTGGCTAAGGCATATGCCATCATCTTCTCCCTCTTAAAAGGAATTTGTCCTTAAACCTTGTAGTGTATTATCGACAACAATCTTATTATTGTTTCTTTATTCATGATTCCCACCTGGGTCAAACACTAATCTCTAAAAGCATGAAAACAGTAAAAACAGATTATATATAGACAAAAGATAAATTGAGAATAAAAGTAAAATTAACAAGAAAAAATCTCCCATTGTCAAGATACTCCTTACTAGATGATGGATAAAGATATATGGACCAATAAGCACTTTTATTTGTGTTTTTCTATTTTTCTGCCTTATGAGATTGCCTAATATTTTGATCTGTTTAAGTTCGAGCAACTCATCACAAGGTGATTTTGTGTCAATATATAGCTCAATCCTAAACAAAAATCTTTCAGCAATTCTTCGCAAATATTTTTTATGAAAGAGGAATTTATATCAATGTCTAGCTTAGCTCTAGATAAAGACTGCTCTTCAATTAATTCCTCACTAGGTTTTTCTAAAGAAGAGAAGTTTATATCAATGCCTAGTTCAGGTCCAGACAAAGGTTCACTTAACTTCTCACAAGATGGTTCTAAAGAAGAGGGTTTTATATCAATATCTGGTTCAGCTTCAGACAAAAAAAAAATCTTGACTTTCTTGTTCTTTTCTCTCTTTTCTTTCTTTTCCTTTTTTTCTTTTCCTTTTTTATTTTCTTTCTTTTTTCTTCTGAATATTCCTATTTAATTTTTCTTGTCTAAGATTTATCTTTTTAAGTTTTTGATCTAATTGAGCTAGACATTTTTCCATTTTTATTTGATTCTTTATTTTTTGTTTTGTTTGTAATTGGTTCTCTACCACTTTTGAAGGTCATATAAAACTAATCACAAACTTATTTCCTCTGTGAGTGAAGTAATTTCATTAATATGACCATGGTAAACAATGTCATAATCAAATTATCAAGGCCTCAACAAAATATCACAAGCTTATAAGGCCACTAGGTCACATAACACATTTTTAGTGTAGTGTCTTATAGAGAGCTTGACTTTCACTTGTTGATTCGCCGCCAAATCCCTATATATTTTAATCAAAAAAAGTTTATAAAGTTGTGGATGAGAATTTGTGTTGAGTTTTGTCGCAACCGGGATCACGACGGGGACGGCGAACAAAATAATTTAATTTTGAAAATAGTGGAGTCGGCACCATAGTTTATTAGAAAAAACTATAGAAAACCAAAAACAAGATAAGACAAGTTTGTAAAAACGGATTTCGAGTCCGGGAGTCGGTTACGTGTTGGGAAGGTGTTAACACCCCCACAACGCCCATCCTAAGATGGTACCTTTAATTAAATAAGTAATCTGAGTGTATTTTTTTAAAACATTTATTTTCCCAAGAAAGAGATTAAGATAAAACAAACAAAATATTGTTTTTTGGTTTTAGGGAGCCCGACAAGGTTTGACCTTGCTCTTACGTATCTCCATCAAGGAAGGAGAATCAGGGTTACCTAGTTCTTTGTTGATAAGATTGTTGGTTGTTTTGATATTTTTTTTGAAATTTTTGAAAGCTTGGGAGTGCCAGGTTTAAAGCTTGGGCTTTGGATAGCAGTGCCAGGTTTAAAGCCTGGGCTTTGAGTGAGGTGCCAGGTTTAAAGCCTGGGCTTTGGCTAAGGTGCCAGGTTTAAAGCCTGGGCTTTGGCTAAGGTGTCAGGTTTAAAGCCTGGGCTTTGAGTAACGATGCCAAGTTTAAAGCCTGGGCTTTGAGCAACAGTGTCAGGTTTAAAGCCTGGGCTTTGAGTAATAGTACCAGGTTTAAAGCCTGGCTTTGAGAAATGGTGCCAGGTTTAAAGCCTGGGCTTTGAATAAGGTGTCAGGTTTAAAGCCTAGGCTTTGAATAAGGTACCAGGTACAAATACTAATTGGGGTGGTGCAAGAAGTAGCTCCACTAGTCAGAAACCACTTATGATCAAGGGCTTTTTAGGGATTGAGAAGAGTGTGGGTGCAGATCTGGATTAATGGGGGTGCAGGAAGTACTTCCACTAACCAGAAACCCACTTATGGCCAAGGTTATTTTGGGGACTGAGAAGAGTGTGGGTGCAAGTCTGGATTAACAGAGGTGGAGGAAGCCTTTCCACTAACCAGAAACCCACTTATGGCTAAGGGTATTTTGGGGATTGAGAAGGGTGTGGGTGCAGGTCTGGATTAATGGGGGTGCAGGAAGTACTTTCACTAACCAAAAACTCCCTTATGGCCAAGGGTATTTTGGGGGTTGAGAAGAGTATGGGTGCAAGTCTGGATTAATGGGGTGTAGGAAGTACTTCCACTAATCAGAAACCCACTTATGGCCAAGGACGTTTTGGAGATTGAGAAGAGTATGGGTGCAGATCTTAATTAATGTGGGTGCAGGAAGCAACCCCACTAACCAGAAACCAATCTAAGGTTGAGGGCATTTTGGGGAACAAGAAGAATTGGAGTGTAAGCACAAATACGTGGGGTGCAGAAAGCAACCCCACTAACCAGAAACCCATCTAAGGTTTGGAACGCACATGCGGCGTTGCGAAGGGCAAATGCAGGTCCAGTTTCGAGACAAGAGGGCATGGTTGGCGAAGGTGGAGGCGGCGGCGGTAGGCGACGATGATGAACGCCGTCGACGGAGGTGGCGCGAAGGCGGCGGCCGTCATCGACGACGGCGGTGGCGTCGACGGGGGCGTTTTTTGCACCGTTTTTGTGGCGTTTTCATGGTTGTTTCGGTGTTGTTTTGAAGGTAAAGTGGTGCATTTTTTGGGTGCTGTTTTGAAGGCAAAGTGGTGCAGTTTTGGTGAGAAAATGGCGTTGTTTTTGAAGGCAAAATAATGTTGTTTTGGAGATAAAACTAGTGTTATTTTTGGAACAAAATGGTGCTGTTTTGGGTGTTGTTTGGCTGTTGTTTTGGGTGTATCTTGTTGGCTATGGAGGTGCAGTTTAGGGTATTGTTTGTCTACATTTTTGTGTGCATTTTGTTGGGATTAAAGAGACTACATGGTGGCTATTTTGGGGGTGTTTTTAGGTGGTTGTTGGTGGCGTACGGTGGCTGTTTTGGTGTTGCATGGTGGCTGTTTTTGGAGGTAAATGGTGGCTGTTTGGTGTGAGTTATTGGTTCAACGTGGAGGTGGGAGCGAGGTGCAGGTTGGGTGCAGAATGCTATGTATGTCGTAATGTTTTTTTTTTTTTTTATGA